>Ga0164290_1000226_pt1 | contig 217032 bp, 194 predicted proteins | sample Micstemetagenome_FD_108782 | JGI IMG/M metagenome (GOLD analysis project Ga0164290, IMG submission 108782) | Contaminated culture microbial community from soil near Moab, Utah, USA - Microcoleus steenstrupii SON62 (Illumina Assembly) | ecosystem: Environmental > Terrestrial > Soil > Soil crust... | reverse complement strand
GCGTGGCCTATGACGAGGACATCGCTCCGGCGACGGCTGCTTTCCTCGGCGCTCGCGCCGCTGGTCTGTCGGGCGTCGACGGCTGGGCCGCCCAGCTCGGCGCGCAGATCAACGTGCCGAACATGCCCGGCTCCTCGTTCCGCGTCATCGGCTTCTACGCCAACAACGCGAACGCCTACTCGGTTGGCAGCCGCTGGTCGGTGCTCGCTTCCTATAACCACCAGTTCTCGCCGACCTTCGGCGCGTCCATCGGTGGTCAGTGGTTCGGCGACACCAACTTCGCCGGTGCTGGCAGCCCGTCGGCCTGGCAGGTCGAGCTCTCGATCGTCGCCACCCCGGTCACCAACCTCGAAATCCGCGCCGAGATCAACTACTTCGATCCGTCGGTCGGTCCGAGCACGACTTCGGGGTACCTGCGCCTGACGCGTTACTTCTAACAAGTACTTCTACGGCGACCCGGCGCTGTCTGGCGCCGGGTTGCTTTTTCACCTTGTATATTAAACATTCGTAATAAACGTTATTTGCATTAGTACTGAATTATATCTTTTGATAACTCATGGAGAAGGTTTGGGACCTTGGTGGAAAATTCGATGTCGAATGCTGGCGGGCGGCAGCAGGCCCCGATCTGGAACAACGTCGAGTACAGCTTCAGCCTGCATCCGGCGCGGATCGCCGAGGTCGAAAGCTTTTCGATAGTCGATCTCTATAAAAAGTACGGCAACGTGCTGTGGGATCAAGGATCTCACAAGCAAAATGTCGAGGCCTTTCTAGTAGAATTCGATAGACTTCTTGATGGAAAAAAGTACAGTATCTTCAGCCAGGAATTGATCGATTCACTGGGGGAGACGCTCCGCGCCGGCGGCAATAGCAACGCTACCGTCAATCGCAAGATGGCGGCGCTGAGCAAGCTTTTGCGTAAAGCCTTCAAGATGGGTGACATTCACAGTCTGCCCGAATTTCGGCGCCGCAAGGAAAAGGCCGGCAGAATACGCTTCCTCGACGCAATCGAGGAACAAAGACTCTTTGTCGAGATCGCGCGACGCTCCGAGGACTACCACCGGTTGAGCGTCTTCCTGGTCGATACGGGCTGCCGGCTCGGCGAAGCGCTCGGCCTGAAATGGCACGACGTTCAACGGGACAGGGTCACGTTCTGGCTGACCAAATCGGGCCGCAGCCGCACCATCCCGCTCACGAGCAGGGCCCGCGCCGCGGTCATAACGGCCAGGCCGAATCGGACGCAACGCGGCCCGTTCTCGGCGCTTTCGGCACATCGCTACCGCGCGCTCTGGAACGAAGCGAAGGAAGACATGGGGCTCGGAACCGACACGCAGGTCGTGCCGCACATCCTGCGCCACACCTGCGCATCCCGCCTGGTTCAGGGCGGCATCGACATACGCAGGGTGCAGATGTGGCTCGGCCACCAGACGTTGCAGATGACGATGCGTTACGCCCATCTTGCGACGAACGATCTCGACTGCTGCCTGCCCATTCTCGAGACATGACGCCGCAAGACCGCTTTTCACGACCGGAATTGTGAAAACGCGCCGGGCATGCCTGGCGCAAAACGACGGGTTTTCCGCCGGTGCCGGACGGAAAACCGGGCCACTTTTCCCGGATTGGTCCCAGCCCGGATCCGCCGAACCGCGTGGCCGACAAACCCGGCGCTTGCGCTTCAGGTCAAAGCGAACGGACCGAAGAGTTCGCGCGCGAGGTGCAGCAGGCGCTTGGCCACCGGCGAGTCGCAACGGTAGTAAACAAGCTGCCGGTCTTTCCTCGACTCGACCGCGTCGATCCCGCGAAGCTTCGCCAGGTTTTGCGAGAGAGCTGACTGATTCATTTGCAGACGATCAGCGATCTCGCCAACGGTCAACTCTTTCCCTTCAAGAAGGAAAAGAATTTTAAGCCGGTGTTTATTGCCCAATACTGAAAATACAGATGCCGCCACTTCATAGCTTTCGAGCGGCAGTCTTTGCCTGAACATCGCGTCCCCCTCGCGATTTCTAGCGTCCACCCCGTGCGGACAATAACCAACGTCAGTAAATTAGCAACTACTGTGGGAACGGTTTTTTGTGAAATGCGAGGCGGGCTATGGCTTGCCGGAGCTCACGAACTCCGCCCATTGATCCAGCAGCTTGCGGCGCTTCGCGACAGTTGCCGCGCGCCGGTGCGCCTGTTCCCTGCCCTCGCCAAGCCTGAGCCCCAGCGCCATCTCGACGACATCCGCCGGAAAGGTGGTTTCGGCGCGAGCCCAATCGCGGAACGCCGAACGGAAGCCGTGCACCGTAAAGCCCGCCGCTCCGAGGCGGCGCATCGTCATCAGCATTGCCATGTCCGAAAGCGGCTTGCGGGAGGACGCGCCAGGAAAGACCCAGATGGAGATCCGGTTCGCGCTCAATTCGGCAAGGAGCTCCACCAGCCTGCGCGACAGCGGCACGATGTGCTGCCTGCCAGCTGACGTGCGTGCGGGAGGGATCGTCCAGACCTGTGTGCCGAGATCGAACTCCGGCCACGACGCCTGCAACGCCTCGCCCGTGCGGGTCGCCGTCAAGATGCACAGTTCGAGCGCGCTCGCCGCGAACCCGTTCGCCTCGCGCAGCCTTGCCATGAAGGCTGGCACGTCGCGGTACGGCATCGCCGCGTGAGGGCCGCGGGCCAGTTTTTCACGGCGACCAAGGATTCCGTCCAGATGGCCCTTCCAGCGGGCCGGATTCCCGCCCGAACGCAAATCGGTCGCCGCGGCGAAATCAAGCACCTTTTCAATCCGGCCGCGCAGCCGTGAAGCCGTATCGTGCTTGCTCGACCAGATCGGCCGCAGCACGCGCACCAGATCGCCGGTGGCAATTTCGGAAACCGGAATGTTGCGAAGCGGCGCGGCGTAGTCCGTCAGGGTCATTCGCCATTGCGCGGCGTGCTTCTTGTTGCGGAAAGTCGCCTGCTTCACGGCGAGGAATTCGTCGGCAACTTCTCCAAATGTCCGATGGCGGCTGCGGGCCTGGCGCTCGGGCAGTTCGCTCAGCGGGTTGCCCCCGCGGACGAGGATGGCGCGCACCTGCTCGGCCTTGTCTCGCGCCGCAGCAAGCGACACTTCCGCCGCGCCGCTGCCGTAGCCGCCAAGGCCCATTTCGCGCCGCCGGCCATTGCGAACCCAGACGAAGACCCAGGAACGCGTGCCCGTCGGCGCCACACGCAGCCAAAGCCCGTCGCCATCGCCGTGCCAGCCAGGGGCTGCCGACTTCAAAGCTGCATCGGTAAGCTTGTCTCGAGCCATTTCAAGATCGTGAAGCGTGGCGGTCCGCCTGCATCCAATCCGCCATGCGCTTGCCGGCCGCGCTCAGTTCGGGAGGCTTGCCCTAGCGTCCGCCGATGAAATCCAGCTTGCCGAGCGGCACGCCCTTATGGCGCATGATCGCGTAAGCCGTGGTCACGTGGAAGTAGAAATTCGGAATGGCGAAGCCGAGCACGTAGTCGCGGGCGGTGAAGGGAAACGGCTGGCCGCCGAATTTGAGGACCACCTCGGCCTCCTCGCGCCCGTCGAAGGCATCGGACGGGACGCTTTTCAGGAAATCGATCGTGGCGCGGATGCGGGCCTCGAGCTCGTCGAAGCTCGTTTCCTTGTCTTCCATCGCCGGCGGCTTGATGCCGGCAACGCGACCGGGCACGAATTTCGCCGTGTCGGAAGCGCGCTGGATCTGCGCTATCAGCGGGTGCATGTCCGGGAAAAGCCGCGTCGTCAAAAGCTCGTCATGCGCCATGCCGTTCGCATCGGCGTGCGCGCGGCCCTTGGCGAGGTTCTTCGATAGATTCTTGAAGCCCCGGATGAAGACCGGCACAGAGACGTCGTAAAGCGAAAGCGCCATCAAATCCCCCCACTTGTCGAGAAACCAGCGAGCGGGACATGGCGCGTCGGCGCGCAACAGGCAAGAGGAACTCGCCATGTGGGCAGGTCTGCGGTTCGTTCTTTTCGCCACGATCATCGTGGCCACGCCGGCGCATGCCTGGCAGGCGGTCGAGAAGAAGGAGCCATACAAGATCCAGGGTTCGACCGGCATCGAGCTCTACCGCTCGATCGGCGAGCACGGGCCGAAGGTCGGCGTCGGCCGCGCTGTCGCCTACACCACCTTCGACCTCAAATGGTCGCGCAAATATGTGCCGCAGAACGGCGGCTGCACGCTCGTTTCGGCAAAGCCGCATCTCACCATCATCTACAAGCTGCCGAAGCCGGCGAAGCAATTGCCGCCCGCAACACAGGCACTTTGGGACAGCTTCATCGCCGGCATCGAGGCGCATGAGCGGGTGCATGGCGAAACCATCCTCGACATGGTCCGCAAGATCGAGGCGGTGTCGATCGGCCTCACCGTCGACGACGATCCCGATTGCAAGAAGATTCGCACCGAGCTCACCCGCAAGCTCAAGACCTTGTCGGAAGAGCAACGAGCCAGGGGCCGCGAGTTCGACAAGGTCGAGATGAGCCAGGGCGGCAATGTCCACCGGCTGATCCTGGCGCTGGTGAACGGGTGAAGTGTGTTTCCCAGCAGCGTGCGGCGGTTCTGGGATGGGCGAGCCGCGATACCTGCAACGGGAAACGCCCTGCCCGCCGCGCCCGCATCAGCGATCGTAGTCGCCGATCGCGCCGAAGACGTAGCCGCGGCTTTTCAGCGCCCGGATGAGGGCCGTCAGGTTGGCGGCGCCGTCGAACTTTTCCTGAAACATCTGATCGTGCATCAGCAGCACCATCTTCCCGGGCTTGAGAAAGCGGTTGTGGCGGAAGAGGCTGTCGATCTCGGTGAGCAGTGTGGTGACCGATTGCACGGGCTTGCCGTCGGCTGAATGCACCCACTCGAAATCCCAGCCATAGAGCAGGAAGCCGGACGCGGCGACGAATTCGAAGTCGACCTGCTCGCGCTCGTACTGCGCCGCATTCACCGAAAGGTCGTCCTTGGAGATGCCGCGCAGCCTGAACACGTCGCGCCCGGGCATGCGCGCATAGACCGGCGGAGTGAGCCCCAGCACGGCATTGGCGCGCAGCATGTCGGCCACGACGCCTTCGGTGTCGGAATAGAAATGCGCATAGCGGTTGTGGGCGTGGCTGTAGCTGTGGTTGCCGACAGTCACCAGCGGCATGCCCCTCGCCCGCTTCAGCAGCGCCCGCCGCTCCGCACTCGCCTCGACATGCAGGCCGACCATGAACAGCGCTGCCGGCACGCCCTCCAGCGCGAGCACGTCGAGGATCGTCTCGCTGCCCGGCAGCGGACCGTCGTCGAAGGTGAGGTAGATGACGCGCTCGGCCGCAGCGGCCGGAAGCGCAAAAGGCATGGCGAAAAGCAGCAGAGCAAGAAGGGCGAGGCCAGTCCTTTTCATGCCGCGACCATTACACATTACCTACAATGACAGAAGGAACGCCGTGCTTGCGCCGCCAGGTCCGCGGGCTCGCCGTTACATGCGGAACACGCCGAACTTCGTGTCCTTCACCTCGGCGTTGAGCGCGGCGGAGAGGGAAAGCGCCAGTACCTCGCGGGTCTTTGCCGGATCGATTATGCCGTCGTCCCAGAGCCGCGCGGAGGAATAGAGCGGGTGGCCTTCGCGCTCGTATTTCTCGAGGATCGGCGCGCGAAATGCGGCCTCTTCCTCGGCCGACCAGGCGCCGCCTTTGCGCTCGATGCCTTCGCGCCTGACCATCGCCAGCACCGTCGCGGCCTGCTCGCCGCCCATCACCGAGATGCGCGCATTCGGCCACATCCACAGGAAGCGGGGCGAATAGGCGCGGCCGCACATGCCGTAATTGCCGGCGCCGAACGAGCCGCCGATGATGACCGTCAGCTTCGGCACCTGTGCAGTGGCGACGGCCGTCACCAGCTTGGCGCCGTCCTTGGCGATGCCGCCGGCCTCGTATTTCCGCCCGACCATGAAGCCGGTGATGTTCTGCAGGAAGATCAGCGGGATCTTGCGCTGGCAGCAGAGCTCGATGAAGTGCGCGCCCTTGAGCGCGCTCTCGGAGAAAAGCACGCCATTGTTGCCCAGGATGCCGACCGGCATGCCGTGGATGTGGGCAAAGCCGGTGACGAGCGTCGCGCCGTAATTGGCCTTGAACTCGTCGAATTCGGAACCGTCGACCACGCGCGCGATCACCTCGCGCACGTCGTAGGGCCGGCGGATGTCGGCCGGGATGACGCCGTAGATCTCCTGGCTGTCGAACAGCGGCGCGCGCGGCTCGGCGAGCACCGGGCCGGCCGGCTTCCTGCGGTTCAGGTTTTTGACGATGCGGCGCGCGATCGCCAGCGCATGCCTGTCATCCTGCGCATAGTGATCGGCAACGCCCGACTGGCGCGTGTGCAGATCGGCCCCGCCCAGTTCCTCAGCCGTCACGTCCTCGCCGGTCGCCGCCTTCACCAGCGGCGGACCGCCGAGGAAGATGGTCGCCTGGTTGCGCACCATGATCGTCTCGTCCGACATCGCCGGCACATAGGCACCGCCGGCCGTGCACGAGCCCATGACGCAGGCGATCTGGGGAATGCCGGCGGCGGACATGTTGGCCTGGTTGAAGAAGATGCGGCCGAAATGCTCGCGATCGGGAAACACCTCGTCCTGGTTGGGCAGGTTGGCGCCGCCGGAATCGACCAGATAGAGGCAGGGCAGGTTGTTCTGCAGCGCGATCTCCTGCGCTCGCAAATGCTTCTTCACGGTGACCGGGTAGTAGGTGCCGCCCTTCACGGTCGCGTCGTTGACGACGACCATGACCTCCCTGCCCTCGACCCGGCCGATGCCGGCGATCATGCCGGCAGACGAGATGTCGCCGCCATACATGTCCCAGGCCGCGAACTGGCCGACTTCCAGAAAGGGCGAGCCGGTGTCGAGCAGTTGCGCCAGCCGCTCGCGCGGCAGAAGCTTGCCGCGGCTGACGTGGCGCTCGCGCGCTTCCTCCGGCCCGCCGCGCTCGACCTGCGCTGCCTTGTCGCGAATGTCCGAGACGAGACCGCGCATCTTCTCGGCATTCGCCTTGAAGGCGTCGGAGGCGGACGAAATGTTCGACTGGATTACCGGCATACGCGTTCCCTGTTCACTTCCCGTACATGCGACGCGGCGTATCGCCGGGCCGGGTTTATCAGCCGGCGTGCATGGAGGGCCAGCCCCTCGCCGCGCCGCCTTGATTCAGCCCAAAGCCAAGGGTAGCTCGCGCTCCCGTTCGACCAAAAGGAGTACCGCCGTGAGATCGCAATCGTGCTCGTCACATTCCGTGCCGACGCCCGAACTGCGTCCGGCGAAGTGTAGTCCAAGAAGGTTGAACCGTCATGGCACGCTCCATGATCAGGCGCCGGCAGGAGGCCGAGCGCCAGCGCATTGAAACCTGCGAAGCCATCCTGCGGCGCGTGTCCGGCGCATCCCGGCCGCCGCCCGATTTCGAGCAGGCGCTGAAAGAAGCAAAGAAGGGGTTCGAAGGCGAGATCGTCCGCGACGCCTGGTCGTGGCAACCGCGCTTGAAGACCCGCGACAGCGCACGCCTGCGCCTCGCCGCGGCGCGTCACCTGTTCGCGCGCTATCCGGTGCCTGCGCATCTGGAGCAGGTCTGGCTCGACAGCAGCGAGCTGAGCGAGGACGAAGTGCGCCTGCGCAAGCGCTGGTACGTGATCGCGGCGCGCGGCGCCTCGCTCTACAAGGCCGACGCCAGCCGCTGGCTTTCGCACAAAGAGGTGCATCGCTTCCTCGACCCGCCCGGAGAGCTCGGCTTCGACGCGGCGTTCTGGGTGGCGATCGCACGCGGCTTCACCGACGATCTCGGGCTGGCGCTGAAGCTCGCCCGCTCGAAGATCGCGCGCTCGCCGCGCAGCCAGCTCGCATTCTGGCGCGAGGTCGCGCGTTTCTTCTGCGCCAATCCGGCGCCACTCGAGGCGATCGACGATCTTTGCGATTATCTCGCAGCGGCGCGCCGGCGCGATGCCGGTTTCAGCCTGAAGGGGCGCACGCTCGCTTCGCTGCGCCGCCAGATGGAGGCGTGGCATCGCGAGGTGGCCGCGATCCAGCGCGTCGAGGCGATGCAGCGCCGCGCCATCGTGCGCGGGGCGACGCCGCCTGCGCTCGGCGCGTGGGAGGGCTCGCGGCTGCGCGACTGGGAGTGGAAGCCGCAGGCGAAGGACGCGAAGAACCGCGGCGAGCGCTTCGTCGTCAGGCAGTTGAAGACGGCGCAGGACCTGGTGTCCGAAAGTGCTGCGATGCATCACTGCGTCTCTAGCTACGCGGCAAAATGCGTTGCCGGCTTCGCCTCGATCTGGACGGTGCGGCGCATCACGCCGGACAAGACCGAGCGCATGCTGACGATCGAGCTCGACCGGAAGGAGCGCATCGTGCAGGTGCGGGGTTTCGCCAACCGCGTGGCGCGGCCCGACGAGATGCAGATCGTCGAGCGCTGGGCCAAGGCGAGCGGCGTCGGCCTGCAGTAGCGCGGCCCAGGCAACATCGCGCCGCAAGCGAGAGATGGCGCGCTCGGGAGCCGGTGCGTCAGGGCGGGATGAATGGCAGCGCAATTCATCCCGCCTAACGGATCAATTCGATGGAGCAGGGGAGAGTAATTCCGGCCCAAAAGCGATCGGCAGTGGCGACGCTCGCACCGAGACGGATGGCGGTGGCGATACAGGCCCGGTCTCCCAACGAGAGCCTGCCTTTGGGCGCATTGCCCCACAACCGCCCGGCAAGCCTGGCGTGTTCTGCATCGAAGTCGACAATCGAGACCTCACTGCTTGCCAGATAGAGCAGCGCAAGGTCTTCCCCGACATCCTTTTCAAGACATTTGGCGATCATCTCTGCGACGCTGACGCTGCTCATGTAGGCGCCCCTGCTCACGAGTTCCGCCCGGTCGAGCCCTGGCTCGCGCAGCAAGGCGCACATCACCACGGAGGTGTCGATGACGACGCCGCTCATTCGGCCTCAAAGGGCGGCAGGCCATGCGCCCGACGCCACGCATTCGCCTCGTCGAGATCGCGGCGCGCCTCGTCCCGCCGCTCCGCGATCAGCTCATCGACGACGCTGGCGCCAGGATTGGCCGTCTTGAACCGCTCGGCCGCGGCCCTGATCCTGCGCATGACGACGGCGCGGGAGACGACCCTGAGCTCACCTTCCTCGACCCAGGCCGTCAATACGTCTCCCGGCTTCAACAACATCGCTGCCCGAATCTCGGCCGGGACGACCACGCGGCCTGCCGAGTCGATCTTGAGGTTCGTGTAGGGGATGGAGCGAACCGCCTCTTCGTCCTCGTACCGTGCCTGCCCTTTTTCACGGAAGCCTTTGACTGCCACCGCAACCTCCATGGAATGCCGACACAAGATTGCCAGAACGGCCGACCAATGGCAATCTTCCACACAATTGCCAGAAACCTGCTTAATGCCCCACGATCAACTCTCCGCCATGATCTCCCGGCCGATCAGCCAGCGACGGATCTCGGACGTGCCGGCGCCGATCTCGTAAAGTTTCGCATCGCGCAGCAGGCGGCCGGCCGGGTATTCGTTGGTGTAGCCATTGCCGCCGAGAAGCTGGATCGCATCGAGCGCGACCTGCGTGGCGCGCTCGGCGGCGTAGAGCACGCAGCCGGCCGAATCCTTGCGGGTCGTCTCGCCGCGGTCGCAGGCGGCCGCCACCGCATAGACATAGGCGCGCGCGGCATTCATCGTGGCGTACATGTCGGCCAGCTTGCCCTGCACGAGCTGGAACTCGCCGATCGGCTGGCCGAACTGCTTGCGCTCCTGCACGTAAGGAACGACCACGTCCATCGCCGCGGCCATGATGCCGACCGGGCCGGCGGCGAGCACGACGCGCTCGTAGTCGAGGCCGGACATCAAGACCTCTACGCCCTTGCCTTCCTCGTGCAGCACGTTCTCGAACGGGATCTCGACATCCTGGAACACGAGCTCGCCGGTGTTCGAGCCGCGCATGCCGAGCTTGTCGAGCTTCTGCGCCACCGAGAAGCCGGGCGTCTTCGTATCGAGCACGAAGGCGGTGATGCCGCGCGAGCCGCGCGCCGGATCGGTCTTGGCGTAGACGACAAGCGTGTTGCAGTCGGGGCCGTTGGTGATCCACATTTTCGAGCCGTTGAGCACGTAGCGGTCATTCTTCTTGTCGGCGCGCAGCCGCATCGACACCACGTCGGAGCCAGAGCCCGATTCCGACATGGCCAGCGCGCCGATCCGGGTGCCGGCGCAAAGCTCGGGCAGGAAGCGCGCCTTCTGCTCGGGCGTGCCCCAGCGGTTGATCTGGTTGACGCAGAGGTTCGAATGCGCCCCATAAGACAGGCCGACCGAGGCCGAGGCGCGCGAAACCTCCTCGATCGCCACCACCTGCGCCATGTAGCTCATGCCGGAGCCGCCATGGTCGGGATCGGCGGTGATGCCGAGCAGGCCGAGCGCGCCGAGCTCCTTCCAGAGGTGGTTGGGGAACTCGTTGCTGCGGTCGATCTCGGCGGCAATCGGCGCGATCTTCTCCTGCGCGAAACGGCGCACGAGCGAGCGCAGCTGGTCGAGTTCCTCACCCAGCCCGAAGTTGAGAACGTGATCGTACATCGCGGTTCCTCTCAGAAGCGCCGACAAGGCGCATCGTCATTGTCAGATAGGTTTGCGTCACCTGATCCACGCTCAGCCGGTCGTCCGGCCGGAACCAGACGATCACTCCGGTCAGCATCTGGATGATCGCCATGGCGGTCAGCCCGCTGTCGTCGATCAGGAAGTCGCCGCTGTCGCGGCCATCGCGCAGGATCGTGCGCAGCTCCTTTTCATAGGCGTTGCGCAACTTCAGCACCTGGCTGAGATGGCCATGCGACAGGCTGCGCAGCTCCATGTTCGAAACATGGGTCGAATGCCGGCGCGCGACGTGAAAGCGGATGTGGTTCTCGACAAAGGCAGCGAGCTGCAGGGATGGCCCGGCACCACCCGCCGGTCGTGCGGCCTGCCACGCCGCGGCCAGTGCTTCCATGTGCTCGATCAGCAGCGCGAGGAGCAGTTTCTCCTTGGTCGGGAAATAGCGGTAGAGTGCAGCCGGCTGCACGCCGACCTGCGCGGCCAAATCGCGCATCGACATGGCCTCGTAGCCGCGCTTGGCCATCAGGCCGAGCGCGGCCTCGCGGATGGCGCCCTGCGTACGCTCGCCGAGCGAGCCGACCGTCCTCGCCATCGAATCCTCCTCGTCGAGGCAATAATAAAACGGTCGTTCAATTTATTCAAGAGGCCGACCCATTCCCGCCAGCGCCTCGCGGGCGCTGTCGGCAAGGTAGGCATGCACGGCAGCAAAGAGCTTCTCGGCTTCCTGCATCAGCCGGGGCAGCAGCACGATCCTGCGCTCGCCTGCGTGCTGGGTGATCCGGATCGAGCCTTCATCCTCGGCATCGCGCAGCAGCTTGAGCACGTGAGTCCGCGACACACCGAAGCGGCGGGCCAGTCCGGCGATCGACGCCGTCGCGCCGTCGGCCTCGGCCGTGCTGATCAGGCTGGCCAGGATCAACATCCCGGCATTGCGATCGGCAAACAGTTGCAGCGCCGGCATGTCATCGGGGATCGGCACCGCAATGAAGCGGTTGCCGGCGCGAAACCGCAGCATCATCGCTTTCAGCATTTCGCGGGCAAAATTCTCGTCGTCGAGCACGTCCAGCGCCGCCCTCCCCTCGGGCAGCATCGGCGCGAGCGCGGTGAACCAGACACGCCAGCGCTCGCGCAGCAAGGCAACGAGCCGGGGCGTGGCGACCAGCCGATTGACGCGACGGTCGCGCGGGTCGGGAGCCGGCGAAAGGTAACCGGCATATCGCATGAGCGACAACATCACCTCGGCGCGGCCGCGGCTGCAGATGTCGAACTCGCGGCACAATTCCTTCATGCGGCTCGGCGTGAGCCCGCTTCCGGGCTCGTCCGGACGCACCGAAAAATGCAGATAGAGGGCGAAGTAGCCGAACAATACGCGGCTCTTGTCGTCCATCAACAGGTTGATCGGGCGCCGGCCCTGGTAGAGCGAGGCGATGCCGGCCGCCGACAGACGCATCGCCTGCGGGAAATGCGGATTGGCAAGCAACGCGGCGATGGCCTCCGGAGACGCGCTGCGGGCGACGATCGAAGTCTTCCGGATCGAGGGGTCTTCCATCATGCCTGCCGCGCCGGCCGCGCAACGGCCGAATCCGATTCTTGCCCCCAAGCACCTCTGTTTAGCGCGAACTGCCCAAATTTCTACAGTTGTGCGCGCCCGCGCCTTTCGTAGTTTCAGGCCGATTTGGGCAGGCGGGGCATAGGTTTGGCGTTCGTCTTTCGCCTTGAAAAGGCAAAGTGGCAGCGGTGGAGCGCCGCGGCCGCTTTGCGTGCCGGCCTTCCGACTGCCGCCTGCGTGGTGGCGCTGGCATGGCTCGCGCCGCCCGCCCGCGCGGACTTCGTCTGCGAGGCAACCGTCGCCGGCGGGCAAGGCTCGGTCGCGGTGTCGGGAGGTATGGCCTGTGGCGACAGCGCGCTGGCAATGACCGCCGGCTCCACCGCAATCGGGTTTCATTCGAGGGCCGGCGGCGGCAACGGAGAAGCCAGCGCCACCGCGGTCGGTGACTCTGCCAGGGCTTTCGGCAACCAGAGTTCGGCCTTCGGCGCCGGCGCGCGAGCCCAAGCCAATGGCAGCATTGCGGTCGGCTATCTGAGCGTGGCGCTCGAAGCCGGCAGCATTGCCGTCGGCGTTTCCAGCGACGCGCGCGGCGAAAACAGCCTGGCCTTCGGAAACGCTGCAAGCGTCAGCGCCGGCGCCGGCAACGGGATCGCGATCGGCAAAGGCGCGACCGTGACGGCAAGCGGTGCCGACGCGGTCGCCATCGGCCAGGACAGCGAGGTGAGCGCCGCTTCCGCATCGGCATTCGGCAGCGCCAGCCGAGCCACGGGCGCCAGCGCCACCGCGCTCGGGCGTCAAAGCCTCGCCAGCGGCAGCTACAGCTCCGGCCTCGGCGCCAACACGAATGCGAGCGGGCCGTATGCGGTCGCCATCGGCGGCGGCGATGGCGGCACGGTGCTCGGCGCCCGGGCGACCGGGCCGCGAGCGGTGGCGGTCGGCGCGGCCAGCCTCGCCTCCGGCGATGCCAGCTCGGCCTTCGGTTACGCCGCCGCGGTAAGCGGCGCGAACGCGTCCGCGTTCGGTGCGCAGGCCCAGGCGAGCGGCACGTCGAGCGTGGCGATCGGCCATCAGGCGCAGGCGATTGCCAGCAATTCGGTGGCGATCGGCAAAGGCTCGGTCGCCTTCTTCGCCAACACGGTATCGGTCGGCGACGTCGGCAGCGAACGCAGGATCGTCAACGTCGCGCGGGGCATTGTCGTTTCCGGCGGCTCCGACGCCGCCACCACCGGCCAAGTCTTCACGGTGAACCAGCGTATCGCTGCGGCGCTCGGCGGCGGCGCCGCGCTCGACATCGACGGCATGATCGTAGCGCCGGAGTACCCGCTCTTCGGCGCCATCTACAGCGACGTCGGCAGCGCGCTCGAAGCGCTGGAGACGGCCGTTGACAGCCTGCAGGCCAGCACCGATCCATATGTAAAGGTCAACAGCAGCGGAGCAGCCGCGACGGCTGCCGGCGCCGACGCGATCGCAATCGGCCAGGCCGCCAACGCCGCCGGCGCCGCTGCGGTCGCTGTCGGCGCCGCGAGCACTGCCAGCGCCGACGGCGGCTCGGCCTTCGGATCGCTCGCCGCGGCCAGCGCCGTCAACGCGTCCGCCTTCGGCTACGACGCTGCCGCCAACGGGACCAACAGCACCGCCGTCGGCGCCGCCGCCCGCGCCGACAGCCTCGGCAGCACGGCGATCGGCGATCGGAGCTGGGCGGTGGGCGAGAACGGGACGGCAGCCGGGACCTTGAGCACCGCCAACGCGCTCGACAGCTCGGCTTTCGGCGCAAGGAGCATGGCCAACAGCGAGGACAGCACGGCCGTCGGCGCCGACAGCACCGCGGTTTCGGCCGGTGCATCGGCATTCGGTTCGGGAAGCCTGGCAACGGCAAGCGGCAGCACCGCCCTCGGCGCCGCGAGCCTCGCCAACAATCCCGGCGCCTCGGCCTTCGGCTACAACAGCGAAGCGACCGGCCTCGACGGAACGGCCGTTGGAGCAAACAGCACCGCTTCGAATGCGAGCAGCGTCGCGCTGGGCGCCGGCAGCAGCGCCACCGGAGCAAATTCGGTCGCGCTCGGCGCCGGTTCGGTCGCAGCGAGCGCCGATACGGTATCGGTCGGCTCGGCCGGCAGCGAGCGCAGAATCGTCCATGTGAGGGCAGGAACGCTTGCCTCCGCAGGCACCGATGCGGCGAATGCCGGGCAGCTCTTTGCGACGAATCAGGCGGTCGCGAGCGCGCTCGGCACGACGCTCGATGCCGGCGGGCTGATCGTCGCTCCAGGCTATTCGGTCTTCGGCACCATCCATGACAATGTCGGCGGCGCGGTCATCGCGCTGGAAGGTCGAGCCGTGCAGAACACCGCCGATATCAACGCCCTGCAGGGAGCCGTTGGCGATATCGAGGCGGGCAGCACGACCTATCTCAAGGTCAACAGCGCCGGTGCTGCGGCCGCTGCGAGCGGAGCCGATGCGGTTGCGCTCGGTTCGGGGGCGAACGCAACCGCAGCCAACGCGGTGGCGATCGGCGCCGGCTCGGTCGCCAATCTGGCGAACACGGTGTCCGTCGGCTCGGCCGGCAATGAGCGGCGCATCACCAATCTGGCCGCCGGCGTCGACGCCACCGACGCGGTCAATGTCGCCCAGCTCGATGCCGTAAGCCAGGGCCTTGGCGACGCCAGCACTGCGCTGGCAGCGACCAATCAGCAACTCGCCTCGGTCCTCGGCGGCGGCTCGATCGTCGGCGGCAACGGCGTCTTCAGCGCGCCGACCTTCAACGTGCAGGGCAGCGCCCACACCAGCATAAGCGCGGCCTTCGGCGCGCTCGATGCAGCCGTCAACGCCAACACCGCGGCGATCGTCGCCCTCGGCAACGGCGGCGGTGGATCGCCCTATGTCCGGGTCAACGCGACCGGCGGCGCGCCCTCGGCGACCGGCGGCAACTCGGTCGCCATCGGCGCCAACGCCGTTGCCAGCGCCGACGGCGCGCTCGCGGTCGGCACGGACGCGTCCGCGACCGGCACCGATGCCATCGCCATCGGGACGGGCGCCTCCGCCACCGGCTCGATCGCGGTCGGCGCCGCGGCGCAGGCCGGCAATGGCGGCGCGGCCTTCGGCGATGGCGCGGTCGCGGCGGGAAGCAACAGCACGGCTGTCGGACCCGGCGCGCGAGCAACCGCCGCCAATGCCGCCGCGATCGGCGCCGGTTCCGTCGCGGATGAGGAAAACACCGTCTCGGTCGGCTCGGCCGCGAACCGGAGGCGGTTGACCAATGTGGCCGAAGGCGTGGAGCGCTCCGACGCCGCCACGGTCGGGCAGCTCGACGACGCGATGGCCGAGGTTGCCGGCGACGTTTCCGCGCTTCGCTCGCAGACGCGCGGCGGCATCGCCGCGGTGGCCGCACTCGCCCCGCTGATCATGCCGTCGGCGCCCGGCAAGACCACCTTCTCGCTCAACTCTTCCTTCTATCGCGATACGGTCGGCGTCGGCATCGGCTTCGCGCACCGGCTCGACACGGATCTGCCGTCGATCGTCCATGGCTCCTATGCTTTCGGCGGCAGCGAACATATTGGCCGCGTCGGCTTCGCCGTGGAGTTCTGATGATGATGATGACCCGGATAATCGCCGCACTCGGCGCCGCCTTCACCGCGGCCTCAGGCACTGCCTCGGCACAGCAGTGGCAGGACATGCCGCGCATGGAGCTCGAGCGGCAGTTCGCCGGGCCGCTGCGCGACACCATCATCCAGCGCCTGCGCGACCCCGGCGACGGCACCGTCTGCTACATCTACCTGCCGATCACGGCGCCGCACACCGTGCCCGGTGACAGCGGCTTCGTTCAATACGGGCCTAACGGCATCGGCACGATATCCTGCCTTCCGCCAGCGGCGGCGGCGCCCGCGCCGCAGGCGCAGTAGCCGCCGGCGAGCGACCCTGCGTACCCCCCTTTGCGCCCTGGCTGAACGACGCGCCCGAGGGTTTGCCGATCGGAGACGGCCGCCTTGGGCAAAGCTCCGGCCGCGGGCCCGGGGCAGAACGGAAACGGCGCCCGCCGTCGCCTGATGTCCTGCTTTTATGCCCGCGCGGCCCGCCCGGCAGGTTGGCCGATGGCACGAAACGCTTCGCGCGCGCTGTCCGACATGAGCACATACACGGCGGCGAAGAAGTTTTGCGTCGCTTGCGCCAGCGGTGGCAGGATTTCCACGTTGCGCTCATTGCCCTGCCGGTCGATGCTGAGGAAGCCGGCCGCGTCGGCGTCGCCAAGCAGCTTCAGGACGTGCGTTCGCGACACGCCGAAAGTGTGCGCCAGGGAACCGATGGAGATCGTTGCCCGACCGTCCTCGGCGCTGCCGAGCAGGCTTGCCAGGATCATCATGCCCGCGCTGCGATGGGCAAACAGGTCGAGCGCCGGGGAACCGCGCGGCGAAACCATGTCGATGGCGCGATTGCCAGCCTGGAAGCGCGCCACCATCGCTCGCACCATCGCGCCGACAAACTCGTCGTCGTCAATCGCCGACAGGGCGGCCTCAGCCACCGGCAACATCGGCGCCATGGCGGTGAAATGCAGCCGCCAGCGCTGCTTGAGCAGCCCGACCAGGCTGGGCATGGCGACGAGACGGGTGAAGCGGCGGTCGCGCGGCTCCGGCGCCGGAGCGAGGTAACCGGCATAACGCATCAGCGAAAGCATGACCTCGACACGTCCGGGGCTGCAGACGCCGAACTCGGCGCACAATTCCTTCATGCGCGTCTGCGTCAGCCCGCTTCCGGGCTCGTCCGGCCGCACCGAAAAATGCAGGAAAAGCGCGAAATATCCGAACAGGAGGCGGGCCTTGTCGTCCATCAGCATGTTGATCAGGCGGCTGCCCCGATAGAGCGATGCCAGGCCGGCGGCCGACATGCGCAAGGCATCGGGGAAGTGCGGATGCGCACGCAGAACAGCGATCGCCTCCGGCGCCGCGCTGCCGATAATGGACGCACTTCTTTGGCTTGGCGGGTTGCTCATGACCTCCGATCTCGGGCCGGGCCGTAGGTCCGTATTCTTGCGTTTCCGCCCGATGCGGTAGGGCCAAAATTCTACCCCGCAGCAGGCCTGGCCCCGGCTGTCGAGCCGGATCGGCTGACGCAACATAGGGTTGCGATGCCTGTGGCACAACCGGCTGCCGATCGCCGCTCTTCCGCGGCGCGCAAAATTTTGCCAGCGTCGCCGCATGGGCAAGCTGCCGAGAGAGTTCCCGGATTTCGGCCTGACGCGCGAGCAACGCCGCGCGGCCGTGCACAGCCACTATTACGAATATCCCGGCATGGATGGGGAGCGCGGCGAGATCTGGTGCTACAGCGACCGCTTCAACTATGCGGCCGGCGACACGGTCGCGCTCAAGGTGAGTTCCACCGCGCCGCGTTTCGACCTCGAAATCCTGCGCGACGGCGGCGTCGAAACGCCCGTCATGTCGAAACGCGGCATCGAAGCGCGCTGGCAGGACACGCCCGACCAATGCTCGGTGGAAGGCTGCGGCTGGGAGACGGGTTTCGAATTCGTCATCCCCCGCGACTGGCCGTCGGGTGCCTACCGGCTGACGCTCACAGCGCAAGGCGGGAACGGCCAGGCGATCCGCTGCCATCACCTGTTCATCCTGCGCCCGGAAAACGGGAAGCGGCCCGGCCGCGTGCTGCAGGTGGCCGCGACGGGCTCGTGGCTTGCCTACAACACCTGGGGCGGCTCAAACCATTACGAGGGCATCACCGGGCCCGAGCGCAACCGCTTCGCCACGCATGTGAGCCGCGAGCGGCCCTGGTGCCGCGGCTTCGTGGTGCTGCCGCCGGACGCGCCGCGCGTGCCGCTCGAGATGATGACGCCGCCCGCCACCCCGCCGCGCTACCCGCACATGGAATGGGCCTACGCGACCGGCCATTCGAAGAAGTACGCCTCCAATGGCTGGGCAAGCTATGACGGGCATTTCTTCCGCTGGGCCGAGCGTGCCGGTTATGCGATCGATCTCGCCACCGGCCACGATCTCAACTTCGATCCCGCCCTGCTCTCCGGCTACGATTGCGTCGTCTTCGTGGGCCACGACGAGTACTGGACCGCAGACATGCGCGATGCGGTCGACACCTATGTCGATGCCGGCGGCCACGCGGCGCGGTTCGCCGGCAATTTCATGTGGCAGACACGGCTGGAGGAGGATGGACGCCGGCAGGTCTGCTACAAATATCGCGCGCGCAAGGAAGACCCCGCCTACGCAACCGATCCGAGGCGCGCGACCAATTCCTGGGAAGCGCCGGAGGTCGGCCGGCCGGGCGCGCTGACGTTCGGGCTCAACGCCACCAACGGCGTCTATGTCGGCTGGGGCGGCTGCGTGCCGCGCGGCGCGCGCGGCTTCCCGATCTACCGGCCGGAGCATTGGGCGTTTGCCGGCACCGGGCTTTATTACGGCGACATCCTCGGCGCAGAAGGCCATGTCTTCGGTTACGAGGTCGATGGGCTGGACTACGAGATCCGCGGCGGCCTTCCCTACCCCACGGCAAACAGCGGCGCGCCTGAAGGCGTGCAAATCCTGGCGCTCGGCATGGCCTCGCTGGTCGAGGAGAGCGCCGACGTGCCGATCAAGGACCAGTTCCTGAAGGACGACGATGCGATCTTCACCGCCGACACGCTGTTTCACGACCCGAGCCCGGCCGGGGTCGAGAAGGTCAAGCGCGGCTCCGGCATGATCGTGAATTTCGCCAGGGGCAAGGGCGAGGTTTTCCACGCCGGAAGCTGCGAATGGGTCGCCGGTCTGCTAAGGCGTGACGAAATGGTCGAGCGCGTCACGGCGAATGTGCTCAACCGGTATCTGGGAAAGAAATAGCAAGCCTCGAATGAACAGCGAAAACCGCCCGCCTTCGCATCTTTTCTATGTCACGCGCCTGCGCCGGCCGCTCGTCGACCGGGCGGAAGGCATTTACGTCTGGACCGAGGACGGCCGCCGGTTCATCGACGGGTCGAGCGGACCGGTGGCGGTCAATCTCGGCTACGGCAACAAAAACGTGCTCGACGCGATGAAGCGTCAGATGGACCGCACGACCTATGCCTATCGGCTGCATTTCGAGAACGAGCCGGCGGAGGAACTGGCCCGCCAGCTTGCGGCCCGCATGCCGAACGGGCTCGACCGCATCTTCTTCGTCTCCGGCGGCTCCGAAGCGGTGGAAGCTTGCATCAAGCTCGCGCGGCAATGGGCAGTCGCCACCGGCCAGCCGAAACGCTGGAAAGTGATCGCGCGCATGCCCTCCTATCATGGCGGCACGCTCGGAGCGCTGGCCGTCACCGGCGACGGCATGCTCACCGATACCTTCGCCGAGCAGATGCGCATGATGCCGAGCGTGCCGGCGCCGACCGCCTACCGCGACCGCGACAATCTCTCGCTCGAAGAGCGCGGCATCAAATATGCCGACATGCTGGAGGAGAAGATTCTGGCCGAAGGGCCGCAGAGCGTGGTCGCCTTCATCATGGAGCCGATCGGGGGTGCTGCGACCAACGCGCTCGTCGCACCCGACAGCTACTATCCGCGCATCCGCGAGATCTGCGACCGCTACGGCATCCTGCTCATCCATGACGAGGTGATGAGCGGCGTCGCCCGCACCGGCAGGTTTCTGGGCGGCGATCATTGGAACTGCAAGCCTGACATCGTCTCGTTGTCGAAAGGCATCGGCTCGGGCTACGCACCGCTCGGCGCCATGGCCGCGCCGGAGCGCCTGGTGCGGCCGGTGCTCGACATGGGCGGCTTCCAGCACGGCCACACCTATGCCGGCAATCCGCTGGCCTGCGCCGCCGGCCTCGCGGTGCTGCAGGAGACCGACCGGCTGGCCCTCGCCGACAATGCCGCCCGCATGGGCGAGCATCTGCTGGCCGGGCTGCGCGGGCTGCGGCAGCGGTTCCCCTTCATCGGCGACGTGCGCGGCAAAGGGCTGATGACGGCAATCGAGTTCGTCAAAGATCCGGCGACGATGGAGCGCCTGCCGCTCTCGATCAACATCGGCCAGCGCGTGCTCGACCTCGCCTACGAGCGCGGGCTGATCGTCTATTTCCGGCGCGTGACCGGAGGCCTGCAGGGCGACTGCGTGATGATCTGCCCGCCGCTGATCGTTACGCCGGAACAGATCGACGAGATCGTGGCGATCCTCGGCGAGGCGATCGCGGTCGCCGCGCGCGAATTCAACCTGCCGGTGAACGGCTGATGGCCCGCCGCGCCTCCCCCACGCGCATCGCCATCCGTCTTGCGACCGAAGCCGACGCCGAGCGGATCTACGCTGCCCTGCTCGACCTCGGCGAGCATGTCGGCGAAAGCCACAAGATCAAGAGCACGCCCGACGATATCCGCCGCTATGGCTTTGGGCCGGAGCGGCATTTCCGTGTCCTGATCGCGGAGGGCAACGGCATCTTTGCCGGCATGTGCCTGTTCTTCCCGAGCTTCTCCACCTGGATCGGCCGGCCCGGCGTCTACGTCCAAGACCTGATCGTGGACCGCGATTTTCGCGGCCAAGGCATCGGCGAGCGGCTTGTGCGGGAAACGGCCCGCATGGTCCACGCCGAGGGTGCCGCCTATCTGCGGCTCGCGGTCGACGTCGAGAACCTCTCGGCGCAGGCCTTCTACGACCGGCTCGGCATGGAATGGGTGAAGGACGACATGATCCGTGCCGCCTATGGCGAGGCCTTCGAGGCGCTGGTCCGCGAGGAGACTTGAATGAAGGGCTTTTTCGCCGAGGAGCAGAAACGGCACGACCCCAAGGGATTTCTGTCCAGCGGCGCGCCAAAACCCAATCCGGAGCAGCCCGCGCGTGCTGATCGCCTGCTTGCGGGCGCGAGAGCCGCCGGCTGCGAGATCGTGCGGCCAAGGAACTACGGACAGGGCCCGATCGCGGCGATCCACACGCCGGAATATCTCGAATTTCTCGAAAACATCTTCGAGCGCTGGCAACGCATCGACGGCGCCTCCGCCGAGGTGGTGCCCAACATCCACCCGCTCGGGCGCGACGGCAGCTACCCGGCCTCGGCCGTCGGCCAGGCTGGATACCATATGGCCGACACTTCCTGCCCGATTTCGGCGGAAACGTGGGACAGCGCACGCTGGAGCGCCTGGAGCGCAGTGGCTGCGGCGGAAACCGTCGCCGCCGGGGCGCCGGCAGCGTACGCGCTCTGCCGCCCGCCCGGCCATCACGCCTTCGCCGACGTCGCCGGCGGGTTCTGCTACCTGAACAATTCCGCCATCGCCGCCCAGTTCCTGCGTGGAAGCGCCGTCCGCGCGGCCATCCTCGATGTCGACCTGCATCACGGCAACGGCACGCAGGGTATCTTCTACGCCCGCGGCGACGTGCTCACCGTCTCGATCCACGCCGATCCGGTGCGCTTCTATCCGTTTTTCTGGGGGCATGCGGACGAGCGCGGCCACGGGCCCGGCCTCGGCTACAATCTCAACCTGCCGCTGCCGCGCCAGACCGGCGACGAAGGATTTCTGGAAGCGCTCGAAGCGGGGATTTCCCGCGTTCGCGCCTTCGCGCCGGAGGCGCTGGTGGTGGCGCTCGGGCTCGATGCTTTCGAGGGCGACCCATTCGGCGGCCTGTCGGTCACGACACCCGGTTTTGCGCGCATCGGCGAGGCTATCGCGAGGCTCAAGCTGCCGACGGTGATCGTCCAGGAAGGCGGATATCTCTGCGACGAGCTCGGCGACAATCTGAGGTCGTTCCTTGACGGGTTCGGGGATAATCACTGACTCCTTGCGCCATGTCCAAATTTGGACTACATCTCGTTCCGGACAGAGGTTTAGAACATGGCATTGCCGCTTCGCAAGCGCCGGCCGTCGCTTGAGCCGGGTCCTGATCGGCTTGAGCCGTCGCGCTTCTCGCCGAGCAATCGCCGGCGCCTGAGCGCCCCGGGTTTTCGCGCGTTTCTGGCAATCGCCGATCTATGGCGCCTGAACGAGGAGGAACGCCGCCTGGTGCTCGGCTATCCATCGCGCTCGACCTTTCACAATTGGGCGAAGCTCGCCCGCGTGCACGGTGAGTTCACGCTCGACGTCGACACGCTGACGCGGATTTCCGCTGTGCTCGGCATCCATCAGGCGCTTGGTGTGCTCTTTGCGACCGAGGAGGATGCCGTGAACTGGCTGCGGACACCCAATCGTGCGACCGTGTTCGGCGGTCAGCCGCCACAGAGACTGATGACCAGCGGCTCGCAGGACGGGCTGCTGACGGTTCGACGCTTCCTCGATGCGGCCCGCGGCGGAATGTCGATGGAACCGAATGAGATCGACCGCGGCTTCACTCCGTACGAAGAGAGGGACATCGTCCTCCGGTGACGGCGGCGCCCTTTCCGACCTATCGCCTGATCCCGTCGAAATTTCCCCCGATCGAGCTGTTCGACACGGTGGCGACGGCGGCTGATCTCGAGGCCGTCATGGAGCTCGCGGGCTGGACCAACGACCGGCTTGTGAGCGAACGCATCGCGCGACTGCCGGAAAGCGAATGGGTGTATGGCCGTGCCAACGCCAGCATCGTCATGGCTGCCTTCCTGCACGTCGCGCCTACCGGCAGCCGCTTCAACGGCGCGGAGCTGGGTGCCTGGTATGCGGCAGCGGAGCTGATCACGGCGGCGGCCGAGGTCGGGCATCATCTGCGCCGCGAGGCCGCGAATGGCGGCCTTGCCGGACTGACACGGACGTATCGCTGCTATTGCGCGCGGCTCGACGGCGATCACCTCGATATCAGGGCCGAGCGCGAGACACGGCCGGAGCTTTACGCACCTGACAGCTACTTTGCCTCGCAGATGTTCGGCGAGGAAATCCGCGCCTTGGGCCGCGATGGCATTCTCTACGCGAGCGTGCGGCTCGCCGGCCACGACAATGTCGTCGCTTTCCGCCCGAGCAAGGTCGAAGAGGTCATGCAGTCCGACCATTTCGAGATCTCGGTACAGGTCGCGAGCCGCATGATCGACGTGAGGAAGCTGAAAGCGCCGCGAAGGTAGTCTGCTTTCAGTTCCCGCGCGCCGCGGCAAGCGCGCCGGGCAGCTCTTCGGCAAAGATGTCGAGCTCGCGGTCGAGCCCGACGGTGATGCGGATGCAGCGGTCGAGCACCGGCACCATCGGCTTGCGGATGAACACGTCGCGCGACAGCAGCGATTGCATCACCTTCAGCGCGAAGGCACCGTCGGCGCCGCAATCGATGCTGACGAAGTTCGTCGCCGACGGGATCGGCTGCAGCCCGTTGTCGCGCGCGATCCTGGCGATGCGGTCGCGGCCGGCGGCCACCCGTGTCTGCACCGTCTTCAGGTAGGCCTGGTCGGCGAGCGCGGCCTCGCCCGCCACCTGCGCCATCTTGTTGACGCCGTAGTGGTTGCGCACTTTCTCGACGCCGCGGATCACCTCCTCGTCGCCGATGGCGTAGCCGGCGCGAATTCCCGCAAGCCCGTAAGCCTTGGAAAAGGTGCGCAGCCTGAGCACGTTTGGCCGCGAAACGTCGATCGGCGGCAACGCCGAGGCCGGCCCGGTCTCGCCATAGGCCTCGTCGAGGATGAGCATGGTCGTCTCCGGCAGCGCCTCGATGAAGCGCAGGATCTCGCCTGCCTCCCACCACGTCCCCATCGGATTATCGGGGTTCGACAGGTAGACGAGCGGTGCGTTCTCGCGCTTCACCGCGGCGAGCAGCCCGTCGAGGCTTTCGCGATCGTCCTCGAACGGCACGGCGACGAGCCGGGCGCCGAAACCCACGACATGGAAGTTGAAGGTCGGATAGGCGCCGAGCGAGGTGACGACCGGCGTGCCCTCGCCGGCATACATGCGCACGATCAGGTTGAGCAGCCCGTCAATTCCCTCGCCGACGACGACATTGCCGAGGCCGAGGCCGTAGTGCCGCGCCAGCGCAGCCTTGAGGTCGTGATTGTCCGGATCGCAATATTTCCACATCTCGCCCGCCGCCGCCTGCATGGCCGCGACCACCTTCGGCGAAGGACCGAACGCGCTCTCATTGGCGCCGATCCTGGCGCGAAACGGGCGGCCGCGGGTGCGCTCCTGATGCTCCGGCCCGACGAAAGGCACGGTCGCGGGCAGGCGGTCGATCAGCGGGACAAGCGTAGGGCGGCTGGCCATGGCGGGCTCTCTGCAAGGGAAGGCGGGATGCGTGATCCGGAAGGCTCAAGACTTTCGGGCAAGATCCGGCGGCAGACAAGTAGGCTGCCGCCGCCTGCGGCCTCAGGCCAGCCGCGCGATCTGGCCGAGCAGGTCGCTCTCGATCAGCGACAGCGCATCGTCGCTCGCCTCCGGGCGGGAGGAGGTGCGCACGAGCACCAGGCGGCTCGCCGGGTCGACCCATAACCACTGGCCGTGGATGCCGATGCCGCAGAAAGAGCCGCGGGCGTCACCCGTCTCGTACCAGAAGGAGCGGTAGCGACCCTCCGGGAACGAGGTGCGGAAGGCGCCGTCGAGCCAGGCCTGCCGGTCGCCATTGGCGTGCATATCGGCGACCCACGTCTCGGGGATCACCTGCGCGCCCTCCCGGTTGCGGCCGCCGTCGAGCACGAGCTGTCCGAAACGGGCAAGGTCGCGCGGCGTCACGCACATGCCGCCGGCCGCGCGCGCCGTGCCGGCGCGGTCGACGGTGACCCAGGACGCGCCGAAGGCCCCCATCGGTTTCCACAGCCGCTCGGCCATATATTCGTGCAGGCGTACGCCCGTGGCCCGCTCGATCACCAGGCCCGCAAGATCGGTATTGGGTGAAGCGTAGAAAAAGACCTTGCCTTGCGGGCCGGCGCTGCGCGGCAGCGTGACCAGCACCTCGGCCAGCGTCTCCTGCGGCTTGTCGAAGCGCTGCGGGTTCCAGAGCGTCGAACGGCGGTAGCGGTCGAACTGGCCGTCACGGTCGAGATAGTTCTCCTCGAAATCCAGGCTGACGCTCATGTCGAGCAGATGCCGCACATTGGCATCGGCGTAAGCGCTGTCCGGCCTGACATCGACATAGCGTGAAACCGGCGCGTGCGGATCGAGCTTGCCGTCCTTCACTGCGATGCCGGCGAGCATGCCGGTGACGGATTTCGAGATGGAGAAGATGATGTGCGGCTTCGCCGGATCAGCGTAGGCCGCGTGCCACTCGTCGAGCACCTCCCAATCGCGCATGACGATGAAGGAATCCGCGCTCGAACGCTCAAGGTGACGCACCACCGGCAGCGGGCCTTCCGCCGGGTGGTTGACCGTCAATGATGCGATGAGGCCAGGCTGCACGGCAGCCGGCTCCGGTCGCGATGCGAGCGTGACCGGCGCGACCGGCACGAACTCGGGTACGTTCTGGAAGGCATAGCGGCTGAACGGCGCGAGGCGCCAGTTGTCGAGCGTGATGTCGCTGCGTTCAAAGCTGTCCGCCATGGTCCTCCACCCGTGTCTGCATAAAGCGCTTCGGTAGGCGAGCGGCGGATTTCGGGCAACAAAAAACCCGGCGATCGACGCCGGGTTTTTGTTGCCTGATCGGTTCGGATCAGAAGAAGCGGGTGATACGCAGGAAGCCCGACGTCGTGCCGTTGAGGCCGGTCGCCTTGTCGTAGTTGATCTCGGTACGAATCTCGAGGTTGGTGACCGGGGTCCAGACCAGGGCCAGCTCGGCAGCCCACAGGTTCGGGTTGCCGGCCGCGGCGTAGTTGGTGTCGCCGATGTACTGGGCACCGACCGAAGCGCCGAAGCTCGGCGTGAACTGGTGGTAGTACGAAGCCAGCACCGACCAGCGGCCGCCCACCGAGTAGGCGTTCGCATTGTTGGCGTAGAAGCCGATCAGGCGGAAGGACGAGCCGGCCATGTTCGGGATGTTGATCTGCAGGCCGGCCGAAGCGGCCCAGCCATCGACGCCGGAGAGGCCGGCAGCGCGAGCGCCGAGGAAGGCAGCCGCACCCGGCAGCAGGTCTTCGTCGTAGGCGCCCTTCACCCACACGCCGCCCCAGCCGCCGCTGAAGCCGGCAACCGCGACGATGTCGGGCATGAAGTTGGAGTTGCCGTCATCTTCGAGCGACAGCGTGCCGAAGAAGCCGTTGGCGGCGAAGCTGTACTGCACCACGTGGCGCTGCTGATAGGCGTAATAGAGGCCGCCCCAGGTGTGCGAACCCCAGCTCGACGGGCCACCGGTCAGCGTGTCGTTCCATGCGGTTTCCGTGTAACCGACGCGCAGGCCACCGATGGTGAGCCAGGCCTGGTCGAGACGGGCGATGCCGTCGGTGCCGTAGTTGAACGAGCCGATGCCGGTGCCTGCAGCCGGCATGCCGGCGGCGCCGGTGCTGGTCACGCCCTGCACCTGGTTCTGCGAGTCCCAGTTGCCGCGGACGCGGATGTAGCTGCGCAGCGTGCCCCACTCGGTTTCCGAGCGGGCGTCGAACTGGATGTCGGCCTCGATGTTCTTGGCCCAGTTGTCACCCGAAGCGCCGAAATAGTCGTTGAACCCGACCGTGTCGCCCGCATTGAACGTCGAGAAGGTCACCTGGTACCAGGTCTTGCCGCTGATCGCCAAGCAGGTCTCGGTGCCGGGGATGTAGAAGAAACCAGCGCCGTACATGTCGCAGACGCGAACATATTCGACAGGCTCCGGCTCGGGAATCACGACCGCATCAGCGGCCCGGGCGCCTGTCACCGCGATAAGCGCGGCCGCGGAACCAAAAAGAAGGCTCTTGATCTGCATTTGGCTGGTCTCCTGCAATCCACCGCCCGCCATGTTGCCAGCCAAATCCCCTCGGCTGCCCGTCCCACGCGAACGTTTCACCGATTTGTCAGCTATTTCCGGCCCGGGTTCAACTCGAATGCAGCCTCGAAGGGGCCGGAAAGCGTTTGAAACAAGGCGGCTGTTGCCGAAATGTGACGGTTTTCTGTCACCCACATAGGCAAACCTTCCCACTGCAAGAATTTGATGCGCGAAACCTTGCCGATTTGCCCATTTGGACGGCAACGGCCTCAGGCTAGGACCTCGTGATTCGCGCCCTCGGAGGCCGAGGTTTGGCCGGCGGCGCGAGCGGAGGTGCGCCACGGCCGCATTGCGATGACGGGTGTCAGGAATCGTCGCGGGCTGCTTTGCCGTGTCATGCCTTGCGGCCTAATATCCCGGCCGGCCGGACGCCGAAACACCGGCCCAAGGGAGGAGAGCATGGCTGCATCCCCGTTCATCTGGTACGAGTTGATGACCACAGACCTCGACGCCGCCGAGGCTTTTTACAGCAAAATTGTCGGTTGGCGGCCCGAAGGCTTCCCGGGCGCGGAGATGCGCTACACGGTGATGAATGCCGGAGACCGCGGCGTGGCCGGCATGATGACGCTGCCCGACGAGGCCAAAGCCATGGGCGCGCCGCCGGGCTGGGTCGGCTACATCTACGCCGCCGACGTGGACAAGGCGACGGAAGCCGTGAAGAAGGGTGGCGGCGCGGTCCACCGCGAGCCCTCCGACATCCCCGGCGTCGGGCGTTTTTCGGTGGTCGCCGACCCGCATGGCGCCACTTTCATGCTGATGAAGCCGGACGGTCCGGACCAGCCGCCCGTACCGCCGCAAACCCCTGGTCACATCGGCTGGCACGAGCTGTTCGCCAATGACTGGCAGGGCGCCTTCGACTTCTATTCGAGGCAGTTCGGCTGGACCAAGACCGACGCGCTGGACATGGGCGAGGGCATGGGCACCTATCAGATGTTCGCAACCGGCGGCGATGCCGCGGCCGGCGGCATGATGACCAAAACCAAGGATATGCCGGTGCCGATGTGGGTCTTCTACTTCAACGTGCCCGGCATCGACGCCGCGGCCAAGCGTGTCACCGACAACAAAGGCCAGATCGTCATGGGCCCGATGGAGGTGCCGGGCGGCAGCTGGGTGTTGCAGGGCGTCGATCCGCAAGGCGCCTTGTTCGCGCTGGTCGCGCCGAAACGCTGAGCAGCCAGGGCATTTTCGCGCTGCACGGGATCGCGAACATCTCCGGCCTTGCCTGCTGACAGAAAACGGCGGGTTTCCCCGCCGTTTTTTCTGCATGGAAAACCGGTTTCCACTTTTCCCGGATTTGCGTTAGACGGGAGCCATGTTCCGCAAAATCCTGATCGCCAATCGCGGCGAGATCGCTTGCCGCGTCATCCGCACCGCACGCCGCCTCGGGGTGCGCACCGTCGCGGTTTATTCGGACGCCGATGCCGCCGCGCTGCATGTCAGGCAAGCGGATGAGGCCGTGCATATCGGCGCCTCGCCCGTCGGCGAAAGCTATCTGCGCGGCGACCGTATCATCGCAGCGGCAAAAGCGACCAGCGCCGAAGCGATCCATCCCGGCTACGGCTTCCTGTCGGAGAACCCGGATTTCGTCGATCAGGTGACGGCCGCCGGCCTCGTCTTCATCGGCCCGTCTGCGGCATCGATCCGGGCGATGGGCCTGAAGGATGCCGCCAAGCGGCTGATGGAAAAGGCCGGCGTGCCGGTCGTGCCCGGCTACCACGGCGAAGATCAGGGCCTCGTCCTGCTCGCCGGCAAGGCGCGCGAGATCGGCTACCCGGTGCTCATCAAGGCGCGTGCCGGCGGCGGCGGCAAAGGCATGCGCCGGGTCGACCACCCGGACGATTTTTCCGAAGCACTCGCCGGCGCAAGACGGGAGGCAAAAAGCGCCTTCGGCGACGACGCCGTGCTGGTCGAGAAATACATCGAGAAGCCACGCCATATCGAAGTGCAGGTCTTCGGCGACAATTTCGGCAATGCCGTGCACCTTTTCGAGCGCGACTGCTCGGCACAGCGCCGCCACCAGAAGGTGATCGAGGAGGCCCCTGCCCCCGGCATGACGCAGGCGATGCGCGCCGCGATGACGGACGCCGCGGTCAAGGCGGCGCAGGCGATCCGATATTCGGGCGCCGGAACGATCGAATTCATCGCCGATGCCTCCGACGGGCTAAGGCCGGACCGCTTCTGGTTCATGGAGATGAACACGCGGCTGCAGGTCGAGCACCCCGTCACCGAAATGGTCACCGGGCTCGATCTGGTCGAGTGGCAGTTGCGCGTCGCAGCCGGCGAGAGGCTGCCGAAGAAGCAGCCGGAGATCGCACTTTCCGGGCACGCCTTCGAGGCGCGCATCTACGCCGAGGATCCGTCGCGCGGCTTCCTGCCGGCAACCGGCACGCTCCACCATCTGGCTTTTCCGCAAGGTCCCGACATCCGGGTCGAGACCGGCGTGCGCGCCGGCGATGCCATCTCGCCCTACTACGATCCGATGATCGCCAAGCTCGTCGTGCATGCGTCCGACCGGCCAAAGGCACTGGCGGCGCTGTCGGATGCGCTGGAGCGGACCGAGATCGCGGGCTCGACCGCCAACCTTGCCTTCCTCGCAGCGCTTGCCCGGGATCCGGATTTTGCCGCCGGCGACGTCGACACCGGCCTGATCGGCCGCAGGCAGGAGGCGCTCACCGCCATCCCAGCCCCGAGTTCGGCAATCGTCGCAACGGCAGCGGTAGCCGCGTCAGGCGCAGAATCGGAAGCCAGGACCGACCCATGGGCGAGCCTTGCCGGCTACGCGCATTTCCATCCGATCGAAAAGCGCATCGAGCTCACCAGCGGCGAAACGCCCGTTGCCGCGACGCTGTCGGCAAATGCCGACGGGCGGTTCACCGTGAAGATCGGCGGCGAGCGCATCATCGCGGCGCTCGAGATGGCGCGGCTGGCGCGCTGGCCGGGCCATGTGACCGTCTTCGAAGGAGCTCTCGGGCACAATTTCCGCGTCGCCGACCCCTTCGAGCGGGCGATCGATGCTGCCGGCGGCGGCGATTCGCTGCGCGCGCCGATGCCCGGGCTGGTGAAAATCGTGCGCGCCACTGTCGGCGACGCAGTCGTCAAGGGTCAGCCGCTGCTGGTGCTCGAAGCCATGAAGATGGAGCACACGATCGCAGCCCCGCATGACGGCGTGCTGGCCGAGATCGCGTCCGAGGGTGCGCAGGTCACCGACGGGACGGTGCTGGTGCGCTTCGCCGAGGCGGCGGCGCTCTAGACGGCCTTCCCGAAGCGGCCGCGCCCAACCGCCCGATCCGGTCGAAAGGGCGCTCGGAATTTGCGCCCTTCAATCAGCGAGAAAAGCCGCGCCGGTTGTTCCCACCGGTCGCGGCTTTCTCGATTGGCAGCGTCCCCTGAGCAAACCCAGGAAAAGTGGAAACCGGGTTTCCGTCCGGGTTTGCGCCAAAACCAGGCCCGAGGACGTTTTCGCGATTTCGCGAAAACGCCCGGAGGCGTCCCCACGCCCGATCCGTGCCTTCCTCCTCCGACGCCGGCGGCTTTGCCGCCGCTCTCTTCGCCCCAGGAAACTCAGTGCAGGGTCATCCATTCGCGCGCTTCGCGCAGCGCCCGGGCGATCTCGATCTTCGACATGGTCGTCGACAGTTCCGAGCGCATGGCGGCGGCACGGACCGAGCCCTTGATCGCTGCAATGTTGAACCATTTGTGGGCGGCCACCATGTCGATCGCGCAGTCGCGGCCGCTCGCATACATCATGCCCAGCTCAAAAAGGATGTCGGCCTGGGCGCTGGAACCCATCGTTCCGAAACCGGCCTCGAGCATCTCAAAACGTGCCATTTTCTCGTCCCCTGTCTGTCGCCTCGAGGTCGTCCGTGACCCCTTGTTTTCGATGGTTTCGAGAATGCCGGCCGGCTTTGAATCCGCCGTTAAATGGCTTGCTTAATTTGAAGAAAACAAAGCTAAAACAATGGGTAAACGGCAGAGTTCGTTAACGATCCAAAGCCGTGGGATTGCTCGACTTAGTCTCGATTTTGAAGAAGTTGCGACGGCAGCCGCGCAAGACTCTGCTAACCACGGAAACCGGAGGTGCCTCGCAAAGGATGAGTGAATGCCTTCGGCGAGCAGCCGATCTGCAGCTGAGGAGGCTGCTTCCGGTCCCGCTTGCGAAAAAGCTTTGCGCTTCCGCAGCGGTACGCTTTCGTTTCGCCTTGTGCTGGTTTACGCTTACGTCCGCGTAAGGGGCATTCGAGCCGCCATCTCGGTCGGCTCTTTGGGAGGAATGAAGATGCGCAAACTCTTGCTAGCCGTCGCCTTCGTGTTCGCTGCCGGCGCGGCTCATGCCGACGACATCGAGGGCAACTGGCGTACGCAGTCAGGCTCGAATGCGAGGATCAGCGGCTGCGGCAGCGCCTTCTGCATCAAGCTCACGTCGGGCGAGCATGCCGGCAAGCAGATCGGCAAGATGACGGCCAGCGGCGGCGGCAAATATTCCGGCGAGATCACCGATCCCGCCGACGACAAGACCTACACCGGCAGGGCCAACCTTTCCGGGAACGTGCTGAAGATGAAGGGCTGCGTGCTCGGCGGCCTGATCTGCAAGAGCCAGACCTGGAATCGTCTGTAATAGACAGCGGCAGCAGGGAAGAGGCCGTCGGCAACAAACTGCGTGCCCCCTTGGGTACGCCCGGCCGGCTTGAAGCAATTCCCTGCTGTCCACTGCTTCCTGACAGCTAAAGCACGCCCCCCGAAAGTGTGCGCGGTTTCGGGATAAAGACATGCGCAAAATCAAAAAACCTGGAGCATGTCGCGTGAATCCCATTCACGCGACATGCTCTAAAGACAGGCGGCAACGTCCGCCCGAAAGCGGCGGGCGTCTGCTTGAACCGCAGATGAACGGACGCCTCAGGGTGGGTTCAGTGCGAAAGCGGCATCTTCGTGTCCGAAAGAAGGGACACCAATGCTCGCTCGCCGGTTCACGATCGTCTGCCTGATCACGGTCATCTTCGGCATGGTCTTCGCGATCCTCGTCGCGCAGGCCCGCTCAGGCGCCGATCGCGCGGTTACGCCGAGCCTGCTCTGCGTGCTGAGCAATGGTCTCCCCTGCACCCGGCCTCACTAAGGGTCGACGAGAACAGGAGACGACAAATGTACCGCTCATTCTTCCGCCCCCTGCTGCGCGTCGTGGTCGTGCTGGGGCTGCTTTCCGCGCCGGTGATCGCCGCCGACAGCGTCACCGCCGGCAATGACGTCCGCATCGAAGCGCAGGCTGCGCCGAAGACCGGACTCGGCCTGTTCCTGCTGGTGAGCCTGCAGCGGGCTTCTTGAGCCGCGGGCTCCCAACTTGCCGAAAAATCAGGCGGTGCGTCGGCGCCACCCCTCCCGCCTGTCATAAACAGTACCTATAATGGGACATGGAAAAGCGAATCTATCCCGGTCCAATCGAATCGATCGTCACGCCGGAGCCTTTCGCCCGGCAAAGCTTCACCGATCCGCACGAGGCGGTCGCCGCGCTTAAAGCGCTCTACGCCCGCAACACAGCCTTCCTGCGCGATTCCTTCGCAAACCTCGCCAAGGGCGGCGAGCAGGCGCCGCGGCGTTTCCGCGCCTATTATCCCGAGGTCGGGGTAACGACCTCTTCCTATTCGCAGGTGGATAGCCGCCTCGCCTACGGACACATGCCGGCACCTGGCCGGTATGCGACCACGATCACCTGGCCGGACCTGTTCGAGAACTACCTCGTCGAGCAGCTCAAGCTTATCGTGCGCAATCACGGCGTGCCGGTGACCGTGTCGGAATCGGAGACCCCCATCCCGCTGCATTTCGCCTTCCTCGAAGGCACGCATGTCGACGGTTCGGTGGCTGAGCTGATCAAGCGGCCGCTGCGCGACGTGTTCGACGTGCCGGATCTCTCGGGCACGGACGACCGCATCGCCAACGGCACGTTCGAGCCGCTGCCCGGCGAGGCGCTGCCGCTCGCGCCGTTCACGGCACAGCGCATCGACTACTCGCTGCATCGGCTGGCGCACTATACCGCCACCAGCGCACATCATTTCCAGAACTTCGTTCTGTTCACCAACTACCAGTTCTATATCGACGAGTTCTGCATGCTCGCCCGAACCTGGATGGCCGAGGGCGGCAAGGGATATTCGGCCTTCATCGAACCCGGCAATCTGGTCACCCGCGCCGGCGAATCCGGCCCGAGCGAAGGCTCCACACCGCCGCGCATGCCGCAAATGCCGGCCTACCATCTCGCCAGGCCAGGCCATGCCGGCATCACCATGGTCAATATCGGCGTCGGCCCTTCGAACGCCAAGACCATCACCGACCATATCGCGGTGCTGCGTCCGCATGCCTGGCTCATGCTCGGGCACTGCGCCGGCCTGCGCAACGGCCAGGCGCTCGGCGACTACGTGCTCGCCCACGCCTATGTTCGCGAGGACCACGTGCTCGACGACGACCTGCCGGTCTGGGTGCCGATCCCCGCGCTCGCCGAGGTGCAGGTCGCCATGCAGGAAGCCGTGGCCGAAGTGACCGGTCTCTCCGGCTATGATTTGAAACGCATCATGCGCACCGGCACGGTCGCCACCATCGACAATCGCAACTGGGAGCTGCGCGACCAGCGCGGGCCGGTGCAGCGCCTGTCGCAGTCGCGCGCCATCGCGCTCGACATGGAATCGGCGACGATCGCCGCCAACGGTTTTCGCTTCCGCGTGCCCTACGGCACCCTGCTTTGCGTTTCCGACAAGCCGCTGCACGGCGAACTGAAGCTGCCTGGCATGGCGAGCGAATTCTACAAGAAGCAGGTATCGCAGCACCTGATCATCGGTATCCGCGCCGTCGAGAAGCTGGCCGGGATGCCGCTCGAAAGGCTGCACTCGCGCAAACTGCGCAGCTTCTCGGAGACGGCGTTCCAGTAAGCGAGCAGCGAATAGTGAGTAGCGGTTAGGGGAACAGCGACACATTGCGGCATGCCAAGCCCTGGCTTGGCTAAGCAGGTCCAAAACCGGGGCCGCTTTTGGGAGACATGCTGTAGCGCCGTTTGTTCCCTATTCGCTATTTCACCATTCGCCACTCACTCTCGCCGCAATCGCCGGGAACATCGCTCACCATGCCCTCCCGCCGAAGCCGCTTGCTGCAACTGATCGCCATTTCCGTGCCGGGGCTCATCTCGCTCCCGCTGATGGCCGGCTTCCTTGGCGAGTTGCATCCGGCCTTCGATTCCTTTGCGCATTTTCGTGCGCACCTTGCCGTGCTGCTCGCGCTGTCGGCGCTGGCGCCGCTCGCCGTAGGCTTCTGGAAGGAAGCGGCCGCTGCCGGCGTGCTCGGGCTGGCAGCACTGTCCACGACCGCGGTCGACCTGCCGGTGCCGGGCGTCGGCGCGGCTGCCGCCGACGCAAGGCCGCCCGATCGTGCCGTCTATCGGCTGCTGCAGCTCAATCTACTCTACAACAACAACGAACCGGAAAAGGCGCTTTCGGCGATCGGCCGCATCCAGCCCGACATCATCACGCTGAACGAAGTCTCGGAGATGTGGGCAGCCAGGCTGGAGCCGCTGGCGGCGACCTATCCATACCGCCTGCTGTGCGCATCGCCGAAGCGGATCGGCGGCGTGGCGATCCTGTCGCGCCGCCCGTTTGACGCGACCGCGAGGCCCTACTGCCTGAGCGGCGGTCAATACGGCGTCGCGCGCATCGACCTGGGCGGAAACCCCATCGACGTCGCCGCATTGCATCTCGACTGGCCGTGGCCGTTCGGCCAGGCGCGGCAGGTCGATCACCTGGCAGGCGAGCTGTCGGGCCTTTCCGGCAACGCGGTGCTGGCCGGCGACTTCAATGCCGCCGGCTGGAGCGCCACGGTGACCCGGATCATGGCGGCCGGCGGTTTCTTGCGCGTGCCGCCGACCGGGCCGACCTGGCTGCACCACAGCCTGCCGGCCGGCTGGCGCGACTATGTCGGGCTGCCGATCGACCATGTGCTGACCAGGGGCTTGGTGCGCGTCCATGCGGCGCAGACGGCCGGCGACGCCGGCTCGGACCACGCGCCCGTGCTGGTCGAATTCTCGGTCGAAGCAAAGCCGGTGCCGGAGGAACCCTCGACGGCACTCGTCATGCTGCAGTAAGGCCTATTTCTTGCGGCTGCCAATCAGCCCGGCGACCAGCCCCTGGACATTGCCGCCGTCGCGGTGCTCGACCTTGTCGAAAGCTACCTGCTTCGCCTCGTAGCGAGCATAGATTTCTTCGACGCGGCGCTTCACCTCTCGCTTGCTCTTGGTGCATGTGCGGTCGTTCTTCATGCTGAAGCCGAGCACCACTTTCTCGGCCGCGGCCACCATCTCGCGCGCAATGCGGCCATGCACTTCCTCGTGCTTACGCACGCCGGCGAAGAAACGGTTCCACCGCTTTTCCATCGCTGACGGCACGCCGCCGGAGACGCGCGGATACATGTATTTGATGTCGAGATCGGCATCGGCGCCGCGCACCTTGCAGGTGTCGCCGCTCTGCGACCATTCGATCTGCCAGGTCACCGAGTAGCGGGTCTGCGCGATTGCACGGGTCAGGAAGCCGTGCTTCGGGCCATGACGGTCCATGGCGTCCAGCAGCGCAACGCCCGACTTGCCGCTGATCTTGTAGTATGAATTCTGCACCGAGACCTTGACCCCGGCCGCCGCGGCGCTCGCACACGCCACAAGAGCCCCCGCGACCAACGCGCGCGCAAACAGCAACAGCATCGGCGAAAACCTCCACTCCGATCCAAAGAACAGCACAAGCCTGCGGTCGTTTCAACAGCTACCCGCAACAGCCTTGGCGATGTGTGCCGGTCACGTCTTTGGGGAGACCGAGCCCTGCCCCCGCTGCGGCTTCGGCCCGTGATCTTCTACCGGGCTTTCTTCTGACCGCAGGTCCCGCGCGTTTCTCGCGCTATCGACAGGATGCGTTGTCGCCCTTCCTGCCGCTGCGTCGCCAGCGGCGAACGCGGCGCGCATATGTCATGTCCGGACAAGCGATGCAATGCCCTTTTATGAAAAAATTCTCAGGGTCGTTAACGCTGCGACGGGACGCGACCATGAGCGCCGCAACGTTCGGCCCGGATGGGACGCTCTGTACCGTCGACTGTTACGGGCGGCTGCGCCGCTCGAAACTCGGCGGCCTTCACATGTTCGGGTAGACCGGCCCCTCGCCGCCCTGTGGCGGCACCCAATTGATGTTCTGGTTCGGATCCTTGATGTCGCAGGTCTTGCAGTGCACGCAGTTCTGCGCGTTGATCACGAACTTCACGTCGACGCCCATCCTGTCGGCGGCGGCATTGCCGTCGGCGTCCACCCATTCATAGACCCCGGCCGGGCAGTAGCGCGTTGACGGGCCGGCATAGACGTCGTGCTCGGAGCGTTTCTGCAGCTCCGCGTCTTTCACCTGCAGGTGGATCGGCTGGTTCTCCTCGTGGTTGGTGTTCGACAGGAACACCGAAGACAGCCGGTCGAAGGTGAGCACGCCATCGGCCTTCGGATAGGCGATCTTCTTGTGCTTGGATGCCGGCTCGGTGGCGGCATAGTCGGGCTTGCCGTGCTTCAGCGTGCCGAAAGGCGAGCCGCCGAACAGCGTGTTGATCCACATGTCGATGCCGCCGACGGCGACGCCGCTCAGGCCGAAACGCGACCAGAGGGGCTTGACGTTGCGCACCTTCTTCAGATCGCGCCCGATGTCGCTGCCCTTCCAGGCCTGATCGTAGGCAGCGATCTCGTCATGCGCCCGCCCCTCGCCGAGCGCGGCGGCGACGTTCTCTGCCGCGAGAATGCCCGACAGCACCGCGTTGTGCGAGCCCTTGATACGCGGCAGGTTGATGAAACCAGCCGAGCAGCCGATCAGCGCGCCGCCCGGGAAAGTAAGCTTCGGCACCGACTGCCACCCGCCCTCGGTGATCGCGCGCGCACCGTAGGAGATGCGTTTGCCGCCCTCGAAGGTCTCGCGGATGCGCGGATGCGTCTTGAAACGCTGGAACTCCTCGAAGGGCGCGAGATACGGGTTCTTGTAGTTGAGGTGGACGACGAAGCCGACGGCCACCTGGTTGTCCTCGAGGTGATATAGAAACGAGCCGCCGCCGGTCGTCATGCCGAGCGGCCAGCCGAAGGAATGCTGCACCAGCCCGGGCTTGTGCTTCGACGGCGCGACCTGCCAGAGCTCCTTCAGCCCGATGCCGAATTTCTGCGGCTGCGATTTGGCGTCGAGCTGGAACTTCCTGATCAGCGTCTTTGCCAGCGAGCCACGCACCCCCTCGCCGATCAAAGTATACTTGCCGAGCAGCGCCATGCCCGGCGCATAGGCCGGGCCCTTGGTGCCGTCGCGCTCGATGCCCATGTCGCCGGTGGCGACGCCGATCACCGCGCCGGCCTCGTCATAAAGCACTTCCGCTGCGGCAAAGCCGGGATAGATCTCGACGCCGAGCGCCTCGGCCTTGCCGGCAAGCCAGCGGCAGACATTGCCGAGCGATACGACGTAATTGCCGTGATTGTTCATCAGCGGTGGCATCAGGAAATTGGGGATGCGCACTGACCCTGCCGGGCCGAGGATGAGGAACTGATCCTCGGTGACCGGTGTCTTGAACGGATGATCGCTCTCCTCGCGCCAATCCGGCAGCAGCCGGCTGATGCCGATCGGATCGACGACGGCGCCCGACAGGATATGGGCGCCGACCTCAACGCCCTTTTCGAGCACGACGACGGAAAGCTCCGGATTGACCTGTTTCAGGCGGATTGCGGCGGCCAGCCCCGCAGGCCCGGCGCCGACGATCACCACGTCGAATTCCATGCTTTCGCGTTCGGTATCGCTCATGCCTGCCTCCGCATCGCGGCATGGCCGCGCTCAGCCTCCATAACGCATCACTCCGCGCGACGGAACGCCCTGCGACAACAGCGCCGTTTTGGCCTGCTTTTCACACAGGAAGCAGAAGCGCCTGGCGGGCAGCCGGCAAATGAGCGTTCCCGCCAAATCCCAGTGTTCGCCGCCCCGAATCTCGTTCATACTCCTGCAATGTCGCGTCTTGCGCGGGCGATCCACCGACTGGCGCGCGTGGCCGGGATGGGCTTCATTCCCGCCGCGCTGGGGACAGCCGCTGTCGCGCAAGAGCAGACGGCCGGCATCCGCGGCCCCAACGTCGCTTATGCCGGCGCCTACTCCTTCTCCGACGAGCTCGGCGGCTTCCGCATCATCTCGGCTGCCGGTACCGGCACGCGCGACGACCCGATCACGATCACGCAGGAGCTCGTCTCGGCGAGCGCGGTGACGATGGTGATCCGCGCGATCGCGCCGATCCGGCCGTTCGACCATTCCGGCATGTTCGCCAGCGGCTTCATCCACATGCAGATCGTCGTGATCAACAATAGCGGCCTGCCCTGGGTCGAGTTCGAGTTCGAGCTGCAGGAGCGCCTGCTGCAGCCGAGCGTCTTCGGCGACGGGCTTTCCTTCGACCAGCGGAAATCGGATTCGCCAAACATCTATTCCGACAGTTTCCGCTCCTACGACCGCGACTTCGAACCTTACGACCGGCTGCTCTACCAGGACGGCAAGGTCGATCCGCTCGCCACCGCCTCCTTCGGTTTCTTCGTGACCGACTTCACGCCGCGCTGGACGTTCTACCTCGTCGAGAACCCGCGTATCCCGTCCTCCTAAAGCCGTTGATTTTGCGCATGTCTTATCCCGAAACCGCGGGCACTTTCGGGAGACATGCTGTAGGTTTTGCGCCCCGCAAATGCGGACGGAAAACCGGTTCCCACGTTTCCTGGATTTGCTCTGACCTTGCCTTCGCCCGGCCGATCTGCGACGCAAGGCGATGACCACAATTCCCGACACGGACAGGGTGGCGCTGCGCGAAATGCTGCTCTTCCTCGCCGATTGCGGCGAAGACTTTCCGCTGGAGGAGGAAGGCGTCGATCGCCTGGCGAAACCGGAGCCGGCCAAGGCGGCGCCGAAAACCGCCGACGATCCGGCGGCGAAACGCAAAGCGGAAGCTCCGGTCGCCGAAGCGCGCGCGCCCGCGGCGCCGGCCGTGCCGGACGAAGCACAAGCCGCGCGTGCGCGCGAGCTCGCGCGGCAGGCGAAGTCGCTGGACGAGCTGCGCGAGATCATGGCCGGCTTCGACGGCTGCAATCTGAAATTCACCGCCAAGAACCTCGTCTTCGCCGACGGCAATCCGGGGGCGCCGCTGATGCTGGTCGGCGAGGCGCCCGGTCGCGACGAAGATCTCGAAGGCCTGCCCTTCGTCGGCAGGTCGGGGCAACTGCTCGACCGTATCCTCGCAGCGATCGGACGTGACCGGACCTCGGTCTACATCGCCAACACCATCCCGTGGCGGCCGCCGGGCAACCGCGACCCCTCGCCGATGGAAACCGAGATTTGCCGGCCGTTCATCGAGCGGCAGATCGAGCTCGCCGCGCCGAAGGTCATGATCACGCTCGGCAACCCCTCGACCAAGCTCCTGCTCGGAACCAGCGCCGGCATCACACGCCTGCGCGGCAGCTGGCAGACGCACAGCACGCGCTCCGGCACGGCGATCCCGACCATGCCGACGCTTCACCCTGCCTATCTGCTCAGGAACCCCGCGCACAAAAAACTCGCCTGGCGCGATTTCCTCGAGGTCAAGGCGAAGCTGAGGGAGCTTTCCTAGATGGAAGCCGCGGACGCCAAGAAGGAGCTCGATTTCTTCTACTTCTTCGGCAGCGGCTACGCTTACCTGTCGGTCATGCGCATCTCGCCGCTCGCCGAGCGCGCCGGTGTCACGGTGAACTGGCGGCCCTTCAGCGTGCGTGCGCTGATGATCGAGCAGAACAACATGATCCGCGAGCAGAAGCAGAAGATGGCGTATGTCTGGCGCGACATCAAACGCCGCGCCGCGCGCCACGGCGTGCCCTTCGTCAAGCCGCCGATCTGGCCGACCGATCCCGACCAGCTCGCCAATCGTGTCGGCATCGTCGCCGGCACGGAAGGCTGGTGCAAGGAATACACGATCGCCAGCTTCCGCTCCTGGTACCTCGACGGCCAGCCGCTCGGCGACCCGATAGCGCTTGCCGGCATCCTCAAGCGGCTCAGACGCGATCCGGAAGCGGTCATCGCGCGCGCCAACTCCGAAGCAATCCGGCAGCGCTACGACGCCGAAACGGATGTCGCCCGCAAGCTCGGGGCCTTCGGCTCGCCGACCTTCGCGGTGGGCGAGGAAATCTTCTGGGGTGACGATCGCCTGGAAGAGGCGGTCGACTGGGCTGCCGGCCGGCACCCGGCACAGGCATTTGCCCGGCGCAGCACCTCCCCGCATGGCGGGGAGGGTGCCCACTGACGACTGCAAGTCGCGCGAACTCGTTCGCGCGACTTGGCGTAGCCATTTGATCTTGCGCATGTCTTGGTCCCAAAACCGGGGCCACTTTTGGGAGACATGCTGTAACGGATCAGGCCAGCTTCGCCCGGCGGAGCCCGACGAACTGCAGCTCCGCGAACAGGGCGACCGCCAGGGCCTGCGCGGCCACGAAGGCGATGCCGAAGAGGTTCGGCGACACCGCGCCCGAGACGAGCAGTCCGAAGCTGGCGACGACCCAGAGAGCGTTGATTGCGACGATGTCGATCATCACCAGGCGCGAGACCTCGCTGCGACGCGCGACAACGAGGAGCATCGCGACCCACGGCACCAGTGCGAGCCCGGCCCAGAAAATCAGCGAGGCAGGCAGCTCCAGCAGCGGCGCGAGCAGCGATCCGCCGGCGATCATCAGAATGGCCGCAGCGCCGCTCACCAGCGCGTCGAGCATCAGGACGTTGCGAAGGAACGAGGTGATCTTGACCGGCATGGTTTTCTCCTTGGTTTGTCGTGGTTCGATCGGCTCGATGCCGTCCGATGGCGTCAAACTGGCAGCCATGCCGCTGCGATGCGATTACGCCCGAGGTAATAGAATCGCACTCCACGCTGCATTACGTTCAGGCCATGAACGAAAACGATGTCGGAACCCTGATCCGCGAATGGCGCACCCGCCGCCGGATGAGCCAGCTGGACCTTGCCGCCGAGGCGGAGGTCTCGCAGCGGCACCTCTCCTTCATCGAGAGCGGCCGCTCATTGCCTTCGCGCGAGATGATCCTCAATCTGTCGGAACGGCTCGGCGTGCCGCTGCGCGAGCGCAATCGCCTGCTGCTCGCCGCCGGCCTTGCGCCTTCCTTTGCAGAACGGTCGCTCGACCATCCTGCGCTGCAGCCTGCGATGAGCGCAGTCGAGCAGGTGCTGAAAGGACACGAGCCCAACCCGGCGATCGCGGTCGACCGGCACTGGAACATGGTGTCGGCCAATGCGGCGCTGACGCCTTTTCTTGCGCAGATATCCGACCGCTCGCTGCTCGAGCCGCCGGTCAACGTACTGCGCGCCAGCCTTCACCCGAAGGGATTGGCGCCGCTTATCGTCAACCTCGCCGAATGGCGCGCCCATCTCATGGAGCGGCTGCGCAAGCTGATCGAGGCAACCGGCGATCCGGCGCTCGAGGAACTGGAGACCGAGCTCGCGGCCTATCCGTCCGGCGTGAGCCGGACGCGCGTGGTGCATGACGCCGCAAGCGCCATCGTCCATCCGCTGCGCATCAAGGCGGGAGACGCGGTGCTTTCCTTCATCAGCACGATCACGGTTTTCGGAACGCCGCTCGACATCACGCTGTCGGAACTGGCGATCGAAGCCTTTTACCCCGCCGACGAGCAGACGCGTTTCGCCATGGCGCGCCTGACGGCCGGGCAGGCCTGATCGATTCCTACGCCGTCTTCGCCACCACCAGCTTCAGCTCGTCGATCATCGCGTCGCGCATCAGGAACTTCTGCGGCTTGCCGGTCACGGTCATCGGCAGGTCGGCCTTGAAGCGGACATAACGCGGCACCTTGTAGTGCGCGATCTGGTCCTTGCAGAACGCCTTGATCTCGTCCTCGGTCACCGTCTGGCCGGCGTGCGGCACGATCCAGGCGCAAAGCTCCTCGCCATATTTGGCGTCCGGCACGCCGAACACCTGCACCTCGCGCACCTTCGGATGCCGATAGAGGAATTCCTCGACCTCGCGCGGATAGACGTTCTCGCCGCCGCGGATGACCATGTCCTTCACGCGCCCGACGATGTTGCAGTAACCTTCGGCATCGATCGTCGCGAGGTCGCCCGTGTGCATCCAGCCGTCGGCGTCGATCGCCTCTGCCGTCTTTGCCGGATCGGCCCAATAACCCTGCATCACCGAATAACCGCGCGTGCAGAGCTCGCCGCGGTCACCGGGTTTCAGCGTCTGACCTTCGTCGCCGACGATCTTCACCTCGACATGCGGATGGATGCGCCCGACGGTCGAGACGCGCCGCTCGAGCGGATCGTCCACCGCGCTCTGGAAGGAGACCGGGCTTGTCTCGGTCATGCCGTAGGCGATCGTCACCTCGCGCATATTCATCTTCGAATTGACGCGCTTCATCACCTCGATCGGGCATGGCGCGCCCGCCATGATGCCGGTGCGCAGGCTCGACAGGTCGAACTTGCCGAAATCCGGATGGTCGAGCATCGCCACGAACATGGTCGGCACGCCGTAGAGCGCCGTGCACTTTTCGGCCTCGACGGCACGCAGGGCGGCAACGGGGTCGAACCCCTCGCCCGGAAACACCATCGTGGCGCCCTTCGAGACGCAGCCGAGCGAGCCCATCACCATGCCGAAGCAGTGGTAGAACGGCACCGGAATGCAGAGCCGGTCGGCGTCCGAAAAATTCATCGCGGCCGTGGTGAAGTGGCCGTTGTTGACGATGTTGGCATGAGTGAGCGTCGCGCCCTTCGGCGCGCCGGTGGTGCCGCTGGTGAACTGGATGTTGATCGCTTCGTGCGGCGTGAGCGAAGCCGTCGCCGCATCGAGGGTCGCGGCGCCGACACCGGCGCCGCGCGCCATGACATCGACAAAATTCAGCATGCCGGGCGTCTTGTCGTCGCCCATCCGGATGACCGTGCTCAACATCGGCAGCCTGGCCGCCTTGAGCTTTCCGGGCTCGGCCGTCGCGAGTTCGGGCGCCAGCGCCTGCAGCATGCCGAGATAATCGGAGGTCTTGAACCTCGTCGCCGTGACCAGCGCCTTGCAGCCCACCTTGGTCAGCGCGTATTCGAGCTCGAACACGCGATAGGCCGGGTTGATGTTGACCAGGATGATGCCCAGCCGCGCCGTCGCATATTGCGTGACCAGCCATTCCCAGCGGTTGGGCGACCAGATGCCGACCCGGTCGCCCTTGGTCAGGCCGAGGCTGTGAAGCCCACCGGCAAAACCGTCCACCGCCCTGGCCAGCTCGCGCCAGGAAAAGCGCCGGCCCTGCTCCGGAAAAATCGCCGCATCGCGATCGCCCTGCGCAGCTACCGCCGAGGCCAGCAATTGCGGAATAGTCATGGACAGCAGCGGCTGGGAGCGGTCACCGGCGACGTGCGCCATGCCCTCCATCGGAGCGCGGCTGCTGCTCGATGATTTACCGGCGATGTTCATGACAAAGCCTCCTCCGCTTGCGATCAGCCGACGCACTCCATGAGACGCTGGAGCACGTAACGGACGCGCGCATCCTCCGGGTCCACACGCATCTGGTTCATCGTATAGGAAAAGCCGACCTGTTGCGACGGCCAGGCGCCGTGAATCGAGCCGCCGGCGCCGGAGTGGCCGAAGGCGTCGGCGGGCGGACCGAAGCGGCCCTGCCGGGTCTGGATTGCCCACATCACGCCGAATGCCATCAGCTCGACGATATAGGGATCGAGAAAGCGCGACAGCTCGGCGCGTCCAAGCTGCACGGTTTCCGGCTTCAGCACCCGCACCCCTTCGATCTCGCCCCCCATCGACATGCAGCCATAAAAGCGGGCGATCGAACGCGCCGTCGTGACAGCGCCGGCGCCGCCGATCTCGGCCGCATGGTAGAGGCGCGAATTCCACGGCAAGTCGCCGTGCATCGGAAAGAGCGGAGGGTTGCCCCAGACCGATTTCAGCACCTTGTCCGATTTCTGCCATTCCGTCTGGCCGGCATCCCAGGGGCCGAAGCCGGGTCCCAGCTCGAGGGTGCCGAGGCGCCCTTCCTTTTCCTCCGGAAGACCGATCCACGTCTCGAGCCCGAGCGGGCCGGCGAACTCCTCGGCGAAGAAACGGCCGAGCGTGCGGCCGTCGATGCGCCGGAGAATGGCTCCGGCGAGCCAGCCGATCGTCAGCGCATGATAGGCGTGAAAGGCGTTCGGGTCCTGCGCCAGCGGCTGCGCCGCCAACAGCCGTTCCATCTTCTCCCAATCGGCAATGTCCTGCCACACGAGCGGCTCGAAGATGCCGGGCAGACCGGCGCTGTGCGACAGCACATGCCGCACCAGCACGCGCTCCTTGCCGTTCTGGCCGAACTCCGGCCAGTAGCGCGCCACCGGAGCGTGGAGATCGAGCTTGCCCGCCTCGATGAGCTTCAGCATGCAGGCGGCGACCAGGCCCTTGGTGCAGGAGAAGACCAGCATCAGCGTGTCTTCCTGCCAAGCCTGCCCGCGCGCGCAGTCGCCACCCCAGATGTCTACCACCCGCCGGCCGCGGTGTGTCGCGGCAAAGGCTGCACCGATGTCAGCCCGCTCGGTGAAATTGCGCTCGAACTCCGCCGCCACGGGCTCGAAGCCAGGGGCGACAAAACCTTCCGCCCGGTGCCGCGTGGATTTCCAGTTTTTCTGCATGCCCGCGCTTTCTAGTCCCCATGACCGACCGCCTCGAACTGCTCGCCGCCGGCCATCAGGTTGAGCACTTCCTCGCGCGTTTTCTCGCCGCGCAGGAACTTGGCCGCCACCCTGCCCTGCATCAGCACGGTGAAACGGTCGCCGACGCTCATGGCGTGCGTGGCGTTGTGGGTGATGAAGACGAGCGCGATGCCGTCGGCGCGCGCCTTCTTGATCAGGTCGATGACGATCTTGGATTCCTTCACGCCGAGCGCAGCGGTCGGCTCGTCGAGGATGAGCAGCTTCGCCCCGAAATAGAGCGCACGTGCGATTGCCAGAGCCTGCCGCTCACCGCCGGACATGGTGCCGACGAGCTGCTCGGCGTCGACCACACGGCGGATGCCGATCGCGCGGATCTGCTCGAGCGCCGTTCTATTGGCGCGCTTGTGGTCGAGCCGGCGGAACGGACCCCAGCCTCTGGTCGGCTCGTTGCCGAGGAAGAAATTGCGCGCCACCGAGATGAGCGGGATCGTGCCGACGTCCTGGTGCACCGTGCCGATGCCATAGGCCTGCGCATCGCGTGGCGAGGCGAAACTCACCGGCTGGCCCGCGAGGTGAATGGTTCCGGCGGTCGGCGCAACCACGCCGGACATGATCTTGATCAGGGTCGATTTGCCGGCGCCGTTGTCGCCAAGCAGGCAATGCACCTCGCCGGCATGCACGTCGAGATCGACACGGTCGAGGGCGAGATTGTTGCCGAAGACGCGCGAGACGTTTTCGAGCCGCATCAGCGGGGCGGCGCTCATGCGCGCGCCCTCCCCCGGTTGAGCACGAGCTCGCGGATCAGATTGTTGGTGAGCACGGCGACAACAAGCAGCGCGCCGATGAACGTTGCCAGCCAGTCCGTCGGCCAGCCGGTGTAGAACAGGCCGAGGCTGACGATGCCGTAGATCATGCAGCCGAGCACGATGCCGATCACCGAGCCGAAGCCGCCGGTCAGGAGCACGCCGCCGATCACTGCCGCGATCGCCGTCTGGAAGACGTAGCCCTGACCCTGCGCGGCATTGCCCTGGTTGTACATGACCGCCGACATGACGCCGACGAAGGCGGCGCTGACCGCCGTCCAGATGAACAGGATGAGCTTGACGCGGCTCACCGGCACGCCGGCGCGGCGCGCCGAATCTGCATTGCCGCCGGTGGCGAGAATCCAGTTGCCGAGACGAGTCTGCCGCAGCACCCAGTGGGCAAGAATCGCGGCGGCAAGCCACCACAGCACCGAGACGTTGAAGAAGTTCCATTTGCTGGCAAGCAGCGGCTCGGCCCAGCCGGCATCCTTGATCGAAACGTTGCTCGATCCGGAAATCAGGCGCGAGACGCCGAGCGAGGTCCCCGCCAGGATGAAGTTCGAAGCAAGCGTGACGATGAAGCTCGGCAGCCTGGTCGAATTGACCAGGAAGGCGTTGAGCACGCCGACCAGCACTCCCAATCCGAGCGCCATGGCGATGGTGAGGCCGATCGGCAGGCCATAGAAGCCGGTGCCGAGTGCCACGATGATGGCCGCCGCGCCGACGACGGAACCGGTCGACAGATCGAACTCGCCGGCAATCATCAGAAGGCCGATGGGGATCGCGATGATGCCGAGCTCGGCCGCAGTGTTAAGCCAGCCGGCCGTGCCCGGCAGCGTGGAAAACCCGCCGGCGCCACCGACGAAGGCGAAGAATATCCAGATGACGATCGCCGCCGTCGCCGGCCCGATCCAGGTGATGCGGATGAGGCGCTCGATCGGGCCGGGCGAAGGTGCGGCGGTGGCGCGGTCGAGGCTGTTGTCCATGGTCGCCATTGCTCAATCCCAAGCGCACCAGAAACTGAAAAAGCGCCAGGCCGCAAGACCCGACATCGGAGAAGGAACCGGCCGCCGTCGGCGGCCGGTCCGACCTTTTTTGCGAAGCGCTTCAGTTGGCGCCGCGTGAGCCAGGGATTTGCTTGTTGACCTCGAGCACGGCGGCGGCGTTGTCCTTCGTCACCATGTAAGGTCCGACCCAGGTGATCGAGGAAGGCGCAAGCTTGTAGGTGTTGAACAGGTACGGAATGACTACGCCGTAGTAGCCCTGCAGGAAAGGCTGCTGGTCGGAGGCGAAGCTCATCTCGCCCGCCGCCACGGCCTCGAGCACGGTGTTGCCGAGGTCCATCGTGCCAAGATCGACGTTGCGGCCGGTCGCGCGAACGGTCTTGATGGATTCGAGCGCGTCCACGGCAACCGCGACGCCGAGCGTGACGACGCCGTCGATCGTCGGATCCTGCATCAGCATGGCGCTCACCGCCGCCTGGACCTTTTGGCTGTTGCCGATGTCCTCGGATGCCAGCGTGACCATCTTGGCCTGCCCGCCGCCCTCGGTGACGGCCTCGATATAACCCTTGCAGCGCAGCTCGAGCACCGGGTTTGCTGCGATCTGGTTGATGCAGAGGCCGTTCTTGACACCCTTGGCGGCTGCGACTTTGCCGCCCTGGTATCCCATCTGGTAGCTGTCCTCGCCGATGAAGCCGATGGCTCCGAGTTCCTTGAACTTATCGCCGCCCGAATTGATGATCACCACGGGGATGCCGGCTTCCGCCGCCTGCTTGATCAGCGGTTCGGTCGGGTCAGGGAAAAAATTTCCCACGGCGATGGCCGCGGGTTTCACGGCGATCGCCGCCTCGAACATCTTGGTATAGACCGCGACGATGTCGTTGAAGTCGGCCGGCGCTTTCCACTCGCCTTCGACCCCGAGGTCCTTGACCGCCTGGTCGAAACCCTGCTGGACCGCCCCCCAGAATGGGTCGGAGCTCGGACCGCCGAGCATGATGATCTTGCCGTTGCCCTGAGCTTCAGCCGAGCCCGCCGCGAGCATCGCCGAAACTGCAAAGCCAGCCGCCAGAACAGTGCGACCGATACGCTTGATACCGATATCCACGCGAATTCCTCCCTCTGTGAGCGCCACGGCTCCCCGCTTGACACTCGGCCCCGTTGCAGCCAACGGAGTCGAAACGTTTCGACAATCCCGCGAATAGCAGGCCTTCTGTTTTCAGAAAGCCTTATTTTCTGGGGTCTCTTTCCCGTCGAACCGTTTCGTATATTGTCATGCCGGCGAGGCAAGCGCAACGGGCATAAATGGCCACGATCAGGGACATTGCAAAGCGGGCGAAGGTCGCTGTCTCGACCGTCTCGGCGGTGATCAACCAGTCCGCGCCGGTGAGCCAGGCCGTGGTGGCACGGGTGGAGGCCGCCATCCGCGAGATGGGCTACACGCCGAACGTGGCGGCACGCAGCCTGCGCAATGGCGAGACGCGGCTGATCGGCCTGGTGGTGCCCGACATCTCCAATCCGTTCTTCTCAGCGATTGCCCGCATCATCGAGACGCGCAGCCTGGCTGCCGGCTACATGGCCTTCGTCTACAATTCCGACGAAGATCCGAAGCGCGAGGAGGAAATCCTGCGCATGATGCACATGCAGCGCATCGCCGGGTTGATCCTGACGCCGGCGGCATCGAGCGCCGAGCACGGCGCCAAGCTGGCAAAACATCTGAAGGTGCCGACCATCCTGCTCGACCGCCACGTCACCGGGACCGACTATGAGGCGGTGCTGCTCGACAACCGCCAGGCGGCGCGGCTTGCCGCAGACTATCTGCTGAGGCTCGGGCATCGCCGCATCGCCATCGTCGCCGGACGCGAAGGCGTCTCCTCAGCCGAGGAGCGCCTGGAAGGCTGCCGCGAGGCGTTCGCCAAGCACAAGGCGCGCTTCGATGCCAGCCTGGTGCTGCGCGGCGATTACGACCAGGATCGTGCGCTCGCCGCCACGCAACGCGTGATGAGCGAGGCCGACCGCCTCACCGCGGTGCTCGCCTTCAACAACGTCATGACCATCGGCATATTGCGCGGCATACACAGCCTCGGGCTGTCCTGCCCGCGCGACGTGTCCATCATCGGCATCGACGATTTCGACTGGGCCGAGGCGGTGCAGCCGCGCCTGACCGTGGTGGCGCAGCCGGTGGCCGAGATGGCCGAGCGGGCGATCGACCGGCTGCTGGCGCAACTCGCGGGCGAGCCGCCGCCCGGCGAGCGCTGGCACGTGTTCGAGCCGGTGCTCGTGGCGCGCGATTCCTGCATCCGCCGAATGGCGTAGGTCAGCCCCGCTTGTGCACCCGACCGAGGAAATCGCGCGACAGCGCGACAGCCTCGTCGAGATTGGTTTCGAGCAGCCAATGCCCGCCATCGAGCAGATGCAATGCGGCATCCGGCAGGTCGCGCAGGTAGGCTCGCGCCGAAGCCTCCGGCATGTAACCATCCTGCGGTCCCCACAGGATCAGCGTCGGCGGCTGGTGCTCGCGCAGATAGGCCTGGTAGCGCGCGAACCATTCGAGGTTTTCCTTGAGATCGTAGATGATGCACGCGGCGATATCGCGCCGGCGTTCCGTGGTCAGTGACCAGTGCAGTTCCCACAGATCGGGCGGGACGCGTTCGGCAAGCTCGGGGCGAACATCGTTCAGGAACTCGTCCTTGAAATGGTCGCGCGAGACGAATTCGCGCAGCCTGGCCAGGCCGTCCGCGCGCTCCATCTTCCAGATGTCCTTGAGCCCGGCATATTTCGGTCCGAGCACGTCCTCGTAGATATCGCCATTCTGGATGATCAACGCGGCGATCCGGCCGGGGTCGCGAATGGCGAGCCTCAGCCCGATCTGCGAGCCGAAATCGTGGAGATAAAGCGCGAAGCGGCCGACGCCCAGCGCCGCAGCGAAGTCCTCCAGAAAGCGCGCAAAACCGTCGAAATCGTAGGCGAAGTCCTCCGGCGTGGCGCTGTAGCCGCTGCCGGGCAAATCAGGCGCAAGCAACCGCCAGCGTTCGCCGAGATGGGCCATATAGTTGCGGAACTCGAAGGAGGAGCAGGGATAGCCGTGCGGCAAGAGGACGACCGGCGCGTCCGGCGGCCCGGCCTCGCGGTAGAAGGTGTCGACATCGCCAATGCGCGTTCTGAGGTGACGGACCGGGACAGGCATCACGGCTTGCACGCTCAAAGCTTCGCGGGCTGCAGCGGATCGCGCGCCGGCCCGTGCAGCACCGAGCCGTCCGCGGCGAACATGGAGCCGTGGCAAGGGCAGTCCCAGGTCAGGTCGGCGTTGTTCCAGGTCACGATGCAGCCCTTGTGCGTGCACTTCGCCGACAATGCATGAAGGGTGCCGTCGGGGCGACGATGGACGGCGATCTTCTCGCCGTCCCGCTCGATCACGCCGCCATGCCCGGCGCGGATGTCGTCGACCGACCGGACAAGCGACCGGCTCTTGCCCGGCTGGTTGAAATCGTCCGATGCCGGGCGGGCCGGATCGTAAAGCGCCTTCCACGGGCTTTTTTTCTTGGTGACCAGGTCCGAGATCAGCATGCCCGCGGCCGTGCCGTTGCTGATGCCCCAGGCGTTGAAGCCGGTGGCGATGTAGAAGCCTGGCGCCTTCTCCGGATCAGGCTCGCCGACGAAAGCAACACCGTCCGGCGTATCGTAGTCCTCGTTGCACCAGCGCCAGGCGACCTCGCCGACGGAGAAGTGACGGCGCACCCAACCCTCCAGCTCGCCGAAACGCGCGGCGACGTCGCCATCCTGGCCGGTGATGAAGCGCGGGCCGAGCACGACGAGCAGCAGCCCGTCCGCATCGCGCCCCAGCCGCAGCGAGCGCGTCGGTTCCTCCAGGCTGATGAACATCCCGTCGAGCAGCGGTCGATCGATGCGAAAAGCCATCGCGACATGCATGCGCGGCTGGGTGCGCCTTGCCATGCCGACCGGGCTTTTCACGGTCATCGCCGTCGCGATCACGACGTTCTCGGCATGGAGGTTGCCCCGGTCGGTGACCACACGCCAGCGGCTTGCCTCGCCGATCAGCCGGGCGCGGCTGCGCACGAAGAGCCGGCCGCCGCTTTCTATGAAAGCCCTGGCCAGGCCGAGCAGATATTTCGACGGGTTGAACTGAGCCTGGCCCGGAAAGCGCAAAGCCGCTTCGGTGTCGAAAGGCAGCGGGGCGCGGCCGACAAGCTCAGCCTTCAGCCCCAGCGAATTTGCAGCCTCGGCTTCCGCCTCGAGCCGTTTGCGGCCGTCCGGCTCCTGCGTGTAGACAAAGGCATCCTTGTCCTCGAGGTCGCAGGCGATGGCGTGCTCCCTGGCCCAGCGGCCGATGAGTTCGCATCCGGCGAGGTTGGCGACGGCGTAGGTTTTCGCGAGCGCGCGGCCGCGTTCCTCGATCAGCCGGCGATAAATCAGGCGATGCTGCGTCGTGATCTTCGCCGTCGAGCGGCCGGTCACCTGGCCGCCGATCTCGAGCGCCTCCACAACTGCCACCTCGCGCCCCTGCTCGCGCAGCCGCAGCGCCGTCGTGAGCCCAACGATCCCCGCGCCGACGACGACCGTCTCGGCGTGAATGGAGCCGCTGAGTTCGGGATAGTCCGGAGCGGGAAGACCGGCCGTCCAGCAGCTTCCGGCTTTGCCATGAAGCTCGGTACTTCCGCTCGCGACGGGCTTTCTCAGCGCAACGACCATGGCCTTCACTTTCCTAGCCGCCCCTTGTCCCTTTCAACCCGTGCATGGCCGCCCGGGTTCCGAACGCATAACGCGCCAGCATTGTCCGCGCCCGTGCCGAGGAGGCAGAGCAAGCGAACTTCTTGCCGGCCCCGCTCATCTTGAAGCCGGGTCGATCTGTCCGACCCGGCTCGAGATGAGAGGAGAACGCCAATGCGTGGTTCAATGAAAGACCTGCGCCCTGCCCTGGCCGTACCGGAGGGCAAAGTATGGCAAGCGGAATGGGGCGACACGACCGTGGAGATCGGAAAGTTCGAAAAGCGGATGGATCAGTCGGCCTTCTTCGCCGGGCTGCCCGGAGACCAGTGCCAGTGCCCGCACTGGGGGTATGTGATCAAGGGAACGCTGCGGTACCGGTTCAAGGACCGCGAGGAGGTGTTCGGGCCAGGCGACATCTACCACGTGCAGTCGGGCCATACGCCGGTGATGGAGGCCGGCGTCGAATACGTCGAGTTCAGCCCGACGCGTGAGCTGGCAAAGACCATGGAGGTGGTCGAACGCAACTTCGCCGCCATGCAGCAAGAAAGCCGATAGCGGCGAGCCGCCGCGAGGGCCTGGGGGTTTTCCTCAGGCCTTCACGTTCACGACGACCGTCCCCGACACCGGATCGGTCACTCCCAGGTTGCCGCCAAGGTCCTCGAGCAGGTCGCGGAAAGAGTCGAGGATCGCGAGCATGGCCGGCCGCGCCGCCGCAAGGCTCTCCATACCCTCCCACTCGCCGACAAAGCAGAACGTGCGCTCGCCGGTGGCGACGAGAGCGCCCTTGCGAAAGCCCCGGGCGTTCAGGCTGGCCTTCTCATGCGCCTCGATGAAAGCTCTGTCCTTGCCTGGCTTGGTGCGGAAACGAACGATGTTGTAGGCGGTCATTTGGACTCTCCGAAAATGCGCCTCGTGCGGCGCAGGGTTGAGGGATGTCGGGGCGGCTGCGGCGCATTGGCGCCGGCCGCCCCGCGACATGATCGAGCGCGGTTCCGGGCACTAGCCGCCCAGATCCTTCTTGAACTGCTCGAAGTCGACCTGCATGCCGTTGAAGACCGTGCTCCAGTGGCGGGTCACCGCCGCGGTCGCCACCGCTTCCTTGATCTCTTCGTCGGTCGCGCCGGCATTCCTGGCAGACATGGTGTCCACCCAGACGCAGTAGTGGCAGGGGATCTGCGCCGATACCGCGAGCGAGATCAGCGCCTTGGTCTTCACCGGCAAGGCGCCGTCGCTGAGCTCGATGGCCTTGAGCTCGGCCCACGCTCCCGGCAGCCCGCGCTCGGGAAATGCCTTGATGAATTCCGGGACCTTGCCGAAAGCCTGCTCGATGTCCTTGTAGGTGGCCGCGAGCGCTTCCGCCGCGTCGTCGGCGCGGGCCGGAAGCATTTGCGCCTGCGCCAAAAAAACGACGGCGCCGCTCACGGCGAGCATGCGCGTGAAATGCAAGACAGAACCTGTCATAGTCGATCTCCTTCCTGGTTTGGCCACGGTGGGCCCGACAGGAAAAAGATGCGCTCACCGCGAAGAAAGTTCGCCAAGGGCCAGACGCCAGCCGTGCCGCGTCAGCCCATCGCAAGCGGCGGGCGCTCGGCCATATGGAGGCACAGGCGCTCTACCTGCAGCGCGCCTTCCCGCATCACCATGACTCCGCCCGGCGGGCACAGGTCGGGCGCTTCCGGAGGGTTGGCGATCACCGCCTCGAGCACGGTCACGTTGCCGCACGCCATGATCCGCTTCGGCCGGATACGCACACCCGTGCGGAGATCGGCATCCATTTCCGCGCCGAAATGTTCGCGTCCGCGGAAATGGCTTCCGGTGTCGGACCAGACGAGATGCAGGTCGTCGGCGAAATGCGCAAGAAAGGCGTCGCGCTCGCCGCGGTAGAGCGTGCGGAACGCTTCCTCATAGAATGAGCGGCGCTCGGCCTGCAGCTTCTCGTGCGCGTCGTCGCGCCCGGCAGCGGAAAGAAGCAGTTCCGAAAGCCTTATCTTGGCGTCGAAAAGCCGGCTCCTCACCGTGCCCACCGGGATGCCGAGAATGGCCGAGACCTCCTCGTAAGAATTGTAGAAGCCGAAGTAGCGCAGCATGACGGTGGCGCGATGCTCTTCCGGCAGTTTCTGCATTGCCGCCCAAACCCAGTCGCGCAGTTCGCGGCTCTCGATCGCCGACTCTATCCTGTCCTCGTCCGGCACCTCGCGAAAATGCCGTTCGGCGTCGGCACCGCCGATCTGCGGCTTCTGCCGCCGCCTCTCCATCAAACAGCGGTTGCGCAAGATCGCGTGCAGCCACCCGCCCACCGCCGCAGGCTCGCGCAACTGGTCGAGCCTGACCATCGCCGCCAGGTAGGTGTCGTGAACGGCATCTTCTGCGTTGCTTCGATAGCCGAGCAGCGAAACTGCAGCCGCGTACAATTGCGGCCGGTAGCGCTCGAACAGGAGGCCGAGGCTGTCGACCCGACCGCTTTTTGCCTCAGCCGCGAGTTCCGCGTCGCTGTTGCCTTTCGCCAGCGCAATGTTGACGCGCGCCATGGAGCCCTCCTTTCGCATTTATAGCAGATCAAGAGATGCTCGGGGCAGGACAGAAGTTCGCTCGCACCGCTGACGCTCTCGGCCGGGCGCCGCAATTGCTTCAACGCAAAACAGGCAAAGCCGCCCATTGCATCGGATCGCATCGCATGCTTTAAAGGTCAGACGTCTGACGTCTGACCTTTGGTGGAGGACCAATGCAGGACGGTACCGAGCAGCGCGCGCAGGAGATCGGCGACCAGATCATCCGCTTCATACGGTCGTCGAAACTGTCGGCCGGAGATCAGCTGCCCTCCGAAGCGGAAATGGCTGCGCATCTGGGCGTCAGCCGCGCCACCATCCGCGAGGTCTATGTCCGGCTGCTGGCGAAAGGCGCGATCGTTCGCCGCCACGGCCGCGGAACCTTTGTCGGCCAGATGCCGATCCAGGACGACCAAAGCGTCCAGACGGGCTTTGCCGAAAGCATCCGCGCCGGCGGCTTCACGGCAACCGTGGACATCCTTTCGGTCGAGCGCGTCAGCGTCGACGGCGAGCTTGCAGAGACATTCGGCGCCGCCGAGGGGACCGAGGTCTCGCGGCTCTTGCGCCTGTTCCGTGCCGACGGCCGGCCGGCCGTGCTCATCGAGGATTATCTGAGGCCGGACATCGATGCCGCCAACATGGATCTCGATCGCTACGGCATCGACATGATCATGGGCCTTGCCAGCCAGGTCGACATGCGCGGCACGCGCATCGACACCTGGGTCACCGCCACCGCGCTCGACCCGGCGCAGGCGGAGCTCTTCGAGCTGCCGGAATTGAAGCCGGTGCTCCACATCTATTCGGTGATCAGGCCAGAAATCGGCGGCAGCGCGGTCTGCGTCGCCTGGGCGTGGCTCGATCCGTCGCTGGTCGAGCTCCACTCCAACCGTGCGGTCAACCTGTCCGGCCGCCCTCTCATCTCGACCAACACCGAAATGTCGCCGGTCGCGCGGCGCAGCATGCCGGCAACGCGTTCACACAAGCACAAGGGGAACTGAAATGGCCTTTCTGGACAGAATGACGTGGCGGCTCGCAGCCGCCGCGGCGGGACTGCTCGTCGCCACGACAGCCGCATTCGCCGCCGACACCGTGCGCATCGGCGTCGATTTCAACGTGCTGGGCGCCCAGATCTGGGTGGCTGAGGAGAAGGGTTTCTTCGAGAAGAACGGGGTGGATGCGGAGATCAAGCCGTTTGCCTTCGGCATCGACACGATCGACGCCGCACTGACCGGCCAGCTCGATTTCGGCCTGGCGCTCGACTTCGCGACGACGACACGCCTGCAGAGCGGACAGTTGAAGATCGTGTCGGCAATCATCGAGCCGGAAGCCGGCTTCCACAAGCTCGCGGCCGCGCAAGGAATCACGAAACCCGAAGATCTCGCCGGCAAGACGATCGGCATCGCCCGCGGCACGGCGCAGCATCTGGTGACCATCAGCTATCTCAAGAATTTCGGCGTCGCCGACACCACGCTGACCTCGCTGCCCAGCCTGCTCGAGATCGTCGCCTCGCTGCGCGCCGGACGCATCGATGCGGCCTTCGTCTGGGGCGACGGCGTGGCGCAGTCGAAGGAGATACCGGGGGTGACCATCCTCGGCGACGACAAGCCGGCGAATGTGCGCCTGCATGGCTACATCTCGACCACCAACGGGTTCGCGGAAAAGAACCCGCAGGCCGTCGTCAACACGCTCAAGGCGCTCGCCGAGGCGACCGAATGGATGGAGGCGAACTGGAGCGAGGCGGTTGACATCGTGGCCAGCCACGCCAAATCGCCCCGGGAAGCCGTGGAAGCCCAGATGAAGCTCCAGCACTTCACGATTTCGCTCAAGCCGGCGCAGGTCGAAGGGTTCGACAAGATCGCCGAATTCGCGCTCGCCAACGAGATCCTCAAGGCGCCGCTCAAGCCGCGCGACTTCATCGACCCGTCATTTCTGCGGCAGGTCGATGCCGGCCGCGTTACCCTGGCCGACTGACGGCGGCCGCAACGGATGAACGACAGGAGCATCGAGACAGTGACCGCGGGGATAGCCCCCGCGGTCAGCATGTCGGCGGTCGGCATGGGCTACGGCCAGGGCGCCCGGCCCGAAAACTACATCCTTGCCGGCATCGACCTTGCGGTCGCCGGCGGCGAATTCTTCGTGCTGGTGGGCCCGAGCGGCTCGGGCAAGTCGACGCTGCTCAAGCTGATCGCCGGCACCGCTTTTCCCAATGAAGGGCGGGTTCTGTTCGAAGGTGCGCCGGTGCGAGGGCCGGGCCGGCAGCGCGCCATGGTCTTCCAATCCGTCGACGGTCCCCTCTTCGACTGGCTGACGGTCAACGACAATATCGGCTTCGGGCTGGAGATTGCCGGCATGCCGGCGGCCAGGCGCAAGGAGATCGTCGCCCGCTACGTGGCGCTGGTCGGCCTGCGCGGCCACGAGAAGAAATATCCGCACCAGCTTTCGGGCGGCATGAAGCAGCGCGTGCAGATCGCCCGCACCCTTGCCGTCGAGCCGGACGTCGTCCTCATGGACGAGCCTTTCGCAGCACTCGATGCGCTGACGCGGCGCGTGCTCCAGCGCGAGATCGCGCGCATCTGGAGCGAAACGCGCAAGACCTTCATCTACGTCACCCACGACATTCGCGAGGCGCTGCTGCTCGGCCAGCGTGTCGGCGTGATGAGCGTCGGACCGCGCGCCACTATCCGCACCATCCACCCGGTCGACATGCCCTTCCCGCGCGACGAGACGGCGCCGGATTTCCTCGAACTGATGCGCAAGCTCGACGCCGAGATCGAGAAGGAGGCCTCACGGCAATGGGCTGGAAACTGAATGCGGCGATCTCGGTCGCCAGCGTGCTGGCAGCGCTCGCGCTTTGGCAGGTCGCCTCGGGCTGGCTGATCGATCCGTTCTTCCTGCCGTCGCCGGTGGCGGTCGCCGGCGCGCTCTGGGAAATGGCGCTCGACGGCTCGCTCGCAGACTCCGTCGGCGCCAGCCTCTACCGCATCTTCGCGGGCTGGCTGCTCGGCAGCGCCGTCGCCATCCCGCTCGGCCTGCTGATCGGCACGTTCGCGCCAGCCAAAAGCGCCTTCGATCCGTTCGTCCACTTCTTCCGCTTCGTCCCCGCGATTGCGCTGGTGACGCTGTTCATCGTCTGGTTCGGCATCGGCGAAGCGTCGAAGATCCTGCTCATCGCCTATGCGACCGGCTTCATCGTGCTCGTCAATACGGCAAGCGGCATCGGCGCCATCCCGCAGGACAAGATCGATGCGGCGCGCTGCCTCGGCGCAACGCGGCGGCAGGTCTTCCTGCGGGTGATCGTGCCGGCGAGCCTGCCCAACATCTATGTCGGCATGCGGCTGGCGCTCGCCTCCTCCTTCCTCGTGATCGTCGCCGCCGAGATGCTCGCGGCCGAGTCCGGGCTCGGTTATCTGATCTGGAACTCGCGCCTCTATTTCCGCATCGACCTGATGTTCGCCGCGATCGTGCTGCTCGGCTTCCTCGGATTTCTGTCAGACCGGCTGATGCGGGTCGGCGGGCGGCTGCTGATGCAAAACTATCTGCGCGACGCGCTGAAATATTGAGGCAAGCGATGCGCACCGAGCTTCACCGTCACCTCGATGTCAGCCTGCGGGCGCAGACGATCGCCGAGCTGTCGCAGCTTTACGCTACGGCGCCGGCCTTCGCCGACGCCGATGCGGTGCGCGCGGAGCTGTGGATCACCAGCCAGAAAACCTCGCTCGCCGAAGTGCTCGACCGCTTCGTTCTCTTTCCGCAATTGCTGCGCTCGACGGAGGTGCTCGAGCGCGTGGCGCGCGAGGCGGTCGAGGACGCGCATGCCGAAGGCATCGAATGGGTCGAGTTCCGCTACGCGCCGGCCTTCACCAGCGCGGTTTCCGCGATCCCGCGCGAGGCGGCGCTCGCCGCGTATCGACGGGGCATCGAAGCCGGGTGCCGATCGACCGGCATCCGGGCCGGCCTGATCTGCATCGTCAGCCGCAGGTTTGCGCTCGATGTCGCGGAGGAAGTGATGGAGTTCGCCATCGCCAACCGCGACAGTTTTGTCGGGGTCGATCTCGCCGGGCCTGAAGACGGGTATCCATGCCGCAACTATGAGCGGATTTTCCGCCGCGCGCATGCGGCGAACCTGCCGGTGACCATCCATGCCGGCGAAGCCGCGGGCGCGGAGAACATCTGGGAAGCGATCGACCTGCTCGGCGCGCAGCGCATCGGTCACGGGCTGCGTGCGGCAGACGATGCCGAGCTGATGCGCCGCATGGCGCGCGACGGCATCCTGATCGAAACCTGCCCGACCAGCAATTTCATCACCTGCGGCGTCACCGACTGGAGGGCGCATCCGCTGCCGATTTTCCTCGAGCGCGGCGTGCCGGCCTCCGTCAGCACCGACGACCCGTCGATCTTCGGCGTCACGCTTGCCGACGAATATCAACGCTGCCGCGACCTGATCGGGCTTTCCGACGACGATCTCCGCCAGATCGACGGCCACGCGCGCGATCATTCCTTCCTCGCAGCGCCAGAACAGCATCCAGCAGCAGGCAGGGCGGGACATTGACCGAAGGCCATATCGGCAGGACGCATCGTGAATCGCGGCCCTGGTACGAAGCAAAGCCGAAGCCTCGAGCCGGCAGCCCCAACATCATCTTCGTCGTCCTCGACGATGTCGGCTACGCCGATCTCGGCTGCTACGGCTCGGAAATCCGCACGCCGAACATGGACCGGCTGGCCGAGCAGGGGCTGCGGTATTCGAACTTCCACACCACGACGCTCTGCTCGCCGACGCGCGCCTGCCTGCTGACCGGCCGCAACCACCATGCGGTCGGCATGCGCTACCTCGCCAATGTCGACATGGGCTGGCCGAGCGGCCGCGGCGCCATCTCGCATCGCGCCGCCACGATCGCCGAGATGCTGCGCGACACCGGCTACGCCACCTTTGCCATCGGCAAATGGCACGTCGCGCCGACCGACGAGGCAAGTGCGGCCGGCCCCTTCGGGCAATGGCCGCTCGGCCGCGGCTTCGACCGCTTCTACGGCTTCATGAACGGCAGCACCGACCAGTTCCATCCGGAACTCGTCGAAGACAACCGCCCGACCGATGCCCCTTCCCGCCCCGAGGCCGGCTATCATCTGTCGAAAGATCTGGTCGATCGCGCGATCGGCATGCTCGCCAATCACATCTCGCTGGTGCCCGACCGGCCGTTCTTCATGAACTTCGCTTTCGGCGCCGGACATTTCCCGCACCAGGCGCCGGGCGAATACATCGATCGTTATGACGGCGTCTACGATGTCGGCTGGGAAGAAATCCGCCGCCGCCGGCTGACGCGGCAGAAGGCAATGGGTCTCGTGCCCGACGCCACCGAGCTGCCGCCGTCGAACCCGGGCGTCGAAGAGTGGCAAAAGCTCTCGGCCGACCAGAAACGCGTCGGCATCCGCCTGCAGCAGGCCTATGCCGGCTTTCTCGAGCACACCGACGAGCAGTTCGGCCGGCTCGTGACCTTCCTCGAAAAAACGGGCGCGCGCGAGAACACGCTGATCGTGCTGATCTCCGACAATGGCGCATCGATCGATTGCGGGCCGGACGGCACCACCAACGTGCTGCGCTGGTTCAACCAGATCCCGGATACGCTGGAACGCAACCTGGCCGATTTCGACCGGATCGGCGGGCCTCGGAGCAACACGAACTACCCGTGGGGCTGGGCGCAGACGAGCAACACGCCGCTGCGGCTGTACAAAAGCTTTACGCATGGCGGCGGGGTGCGCGATCCACTGATCGTGTCGTGGCCGAAGCGTATCGCGGGGCGCGGCGGCGTCCGTCACCAGTTCCACCATGTCGTCGACATCGTCCCCACCGTGCTCGAATGCTGCGGCCTTTCGGCGCCGATGACACACAAGGGTGTCGAGCAGCTTCCGATCCACGGGACGAGCTTTGCCTACAGCTTCGACGCGCCGAACGAACCGACCCGCAAGGACGTCCAGTATTTCGAGATGTACGGCCACCGCTCGATCTGGCACCGCGGCTGGAAGGCGGTGACCAATCACGTCCCCGGCAGCGAGTTCGACCTGGATGCCTGGGAGCTCTACCATCTCGACGAGGATTTCGCCGAGACGAACGACCTCGCCAAGACCCGGCCCGAGAAGCTGCGCGAGCTGGTGGAGCTCTGGTGGGCCGAGGCCACGAAATACGACGTGCTGCCGCTCGACGATCGGCGCGACATCCTGTTTCGCCCCAGCCCCAAGCCGGATTCGATCCGCGCCCGCAAGCGTTTCGTCTATTACCCGGAAATCGCGGCCATACCGGCCGAAGCCGCGCCGCTGACGCAGGATGTCTCGCACAACATCCGCGTCGAGCTCGCCTACCGCGAGGGCGACGAAGGCACCTTGCTCTGCTTCGGCACCCATGCGGGCGGCTACGCGCTCTTCGTCAAAGGCGGTCGTGTCACCTATGCCTACAATCATTGCGGCGAGATCACCCGGATCGTTTCGGCCGAACCGCTTCAGCCGGGGCGGCGCAGCGTCGACTTCACCTTCCGCAAGACCGGGATATTGGCGGGCAGTGCTTGGCTGAGCGTCGACGGCAAGGCGGCTCCGGAACAGGCTTTTGCGAAGACGCTGCTGCGCACATCGCTCGCGCCGCTTTTCGTCGGTCGCAGCGGCCTGCCGCCGGTGGTCGACGACTATCAAGGCGAGTTCCGCTTCACCGGCGAGATCGAGCGCGTCACCTTCGAGATCGGCGACGACCGCGAGGTTCCGCCGGCGAGCGGCGATGTCGATTGAGCCGAACGTCCGGCCGCGTGGCATGGCGCCGATCGAAGGCGGCGCCTTCACCATGGGCGCGGACGATTTTTACGCGGAGGAACGGCCGGCACGACGCGCTTCCGTGGCAAGCTTCCTGATCGATATCACGCCGGTCACCAACACCGAATTCGCCCGGTTCGTCGCGGCAACCGGCTATCGCACTCGCGCCGAAAGACATGGCGCATCGTGGGTCTTCGTCCCACCGGCCGGGCCGGTCGACCTGCGCGGCTCGCCGGCATGGTGGGAACTGCGCCAAGGCGCATGCTGGCACGCGCCACATGGTGACGGCAGCTCGCTGGACCGACTCGACCGGCATCCTGTCGTTCACGTGACCCATGCCGACGCCGAAGCCTACGCAGCCTGGGCTGGAAAACGCCTGACAGCCGAAGCGGAATGGGAATATGCGGCTCGCGGTGGCCTGGACGGGGCACGCTACGCATGGGGCGAAACCTTCCTTGCGGACGGCCGTCACATGGCCAACACCTGGCAGGGGCCGTTCCCGTACGACGATCTGGCGCTCGACGGATATGCCGGCACATCCCCGGTCGGCAGCTATCCGCCCGGCGGCTTTGGCACCTACGACATGGTCGGCAATGTCTGGGAATGGACGGCCACGCCCTCCTCCCAGGGTTCGGCGCAAAGCTGCTGCTCGGCAACGGCCGACGGCGACTTCGTCGTGAAGGGCGGCTCCTGGCTCTGCTCACCCGATTATTGCCGTCGCTACCGTCCGGCCGCCCGCATGTTCCAGCCGCGCGACTATTCGAGCGGCAATGTCGGTTTTCGCTGTGCGCTGTCGATGAAGCGATAAGCCAAAACGGGCGACGCCCCTGCCTGCAGCCGGCAGCGCAGGAGACTTACAGCCAGCGGCGGACGCGGCCCTTGTAGTTGCGATAGGCGTCGCCGAACCGCCGCTCCAGATACGCCTCCTCGCGCGCGACGACGCCATAGCGGATGATGAACGCCAGGGGCACGGTGAGGATCAGGATCCACGCGCTCGCCGCGGCGACGCCGATGCCGGCATAGATCAGGAACATGCCGAGATAGATCGGATTGCGGGTCCGGCCGTGAATGCCGTTCGTGGCGAGGGCGATGGTCGGCTCGTTCGTGGGCACCGGCGTTCCGACACGCGAAAAATTGCCGATGCCGGCGGCGAACAAGGCCAGGCCGGCGGCAATCAGCAAGCCGCCGACGATCCAGTGGAAGGGGCTGAATTGCGCGAGCGCGAATGGCAAACGCAGCAGCCAATCCGCGGCGAAGCCGAGCGCCAGCGCGCCGAGAAACAGCAAGGGCGGACGCGCGACGACACCCGCCGTGGCGGTGTCCATCGCCGGCTGAGTGGTGCGGTCCTCGGACATTCCTGCCTCGTCGAAGCTGAGGGGCAGTCCATGAAATGACGACCAGCATGTCATTTTTCAAGATTGACGTGGTCGACGCCTCATAGCGCATCGGCCGCCTGGTTGGGTGATGCGTTTGCCGATGGCCGCGATCGCCAAAGATCGTCGCGTCCGGAAAGCCGTTGGCTCGTGCCCCTGCACAAAAACTGCACGAAACTCCTGAACATCTCCTCGTTGCGCCCATAACGGCTGCGCGGCGTGCCGTCAGAAGTGCGGCATGCAAACGGCAAGAGACGGTTCCGAAACAGCCGGCGGGCAACTGCCCAAACGCGTCCTCACCGACGGATGGTGGCTTTCGGAACAGTCGGGCGAAGCGTGCGTCGCCAAGATCCTCCCCTTCAGCCGCCCCCAACCGACGCGACGCGTCGACATCCATCCCAACAGGAACGATCAAGCATGAGCCGCACGCACGCGCTTTCCGCCCTCTCCGCCAAGACCGGCATTGCCCTGCTGCTGGTGATCGCGGCGGATATTCTTTTCTTTGAAGCGCCCGTGGGCATTTCGCTTGCCTTGTTCGCCGGCCTTTTGATCCTGGCAGTCGCCGCCGTTCATCCAAAGGCCTCGGCGCGACCCGGCCTCGCGGCAATTGCGGCAATCGCCGGCCTCGCGATCGTCCCGCTCATCGAAAACACCAGCACCCTCTCGATAGCAACGGCACTGCTTGCCCTGTCGGTTTTCGCGCTCTCGGTCTCCGGGCGCCTTCGCTCCGGGCTGATCGATCTGGCGACACAGGTCGCCGGCTTTCTCCTGGCAATTCCGTTTCGCCTGGCGGGCGATCTGCTGCGCTCACGCATGGCCAGGGCGCGAGCAAGCGGCGGCGGCCGCCGCCTGGCCAGCCTCGCCGTCTGGATCATGCCCGCCTTCCTGGGTGCGGTGTTTCTCGCCCTGTTCAGCAGCGCCAACCCGGTCATCGCGCATTGGCTTTCGCTGATCGACCTGCGGGCCCTTCTCGACCTTCTCGATGTCTGGCGCATCGCCCTCTGGCTTTCGGTCGCGGCGTTCGTCTGGGCCTTCCTGCGGCCTCGTCTGCCGAGATCGCTTCGCCGATCGCATTCCGTTGCTTCGACGGCAGAGGCCAAGCCGCAGCCGAAAGCCCCCGACCCGGCCGCGCAGCTCATCTTCGGCAAGGCCGCGATCCTGCGCGCGCTCGTGCTGTTCAACCTCATGTTCGCGGTCCAGACGTTTCTCGACGGCGCTTATCTGTGGGGCGGCGCGGCGTTGCCCGACGGACTGAGCTATGCAGGCTACGCGCATCGCGGCGCATATCCGCTGATCGCCACGGCCTTGCTTGCAGCCGCGTTCGTTCTGGTCAGCATGCGGCCCGGCAGCGCGACCTCGACCGACAGTCTGGTCCGGCTCCTGGTCTATCTCTGGACCGCACAGAATTTCGTGCTGGTCATCTCGTCGATCCTGCGGCTCGATCTCTACGTCAGCGTCTATTCGCTCACGCAACTGCGCGTCGCAGCGTTCATCTGGATGGGCCTTGTCGCAACCGGCCTCGTCCTCATCACGGCGCGCATCGCGCTCGGAAAATCGAATGCCTGGCTGCTCTCCACCAACCTGGCGACGCTGTCGGCGGTGCTCTATGCCTGCTGCTTCATCAACTTCGCCGCAATAATCGCAAAATACAATGTCACGCACAGCCGCGAGATGGGCGGCGAAGGAATGAGCCTGGATATCTGGTACCTGCGCTCGCTCGGGCCTGCCGCGATCCCGGCCATGGATCTTTACCTTGACCGTTCCGGCGGCACCGATCCGGAGATGCGTCGAATGATCGAGGCAGCGCGCATGTACGCAGAGAACCGCTTTTTCGAGTACCATCTGCAATGGCGCGCCTGGACGTTTCGCGACTGGCGGCTCGCCCGCTACTTCAACAGCCGCCAGCCCGACCGGGCCGAGACGCCCGCTCCGCGCCGATGATCTCACGCATGCCGCGCCGCATCCTTGTCGCCGACGACGACCCGCATATCCGCGAGGTCATCTGCTTTGCGCTGGAGAAGGCCGGCATGGCCACGGACGCGGTTGCGGATGGTGCGGCGGCACTGCGCCGCTTCGAGCAGAAAGCGCCGGACCTGATCGTGCTCGACGTCGGCATGCCCGAGATGGACGGGCTCGAGGTCTGCCGGCAATTGCGGCGCAAGTCGAACGTCCCCATCCTGTTCCTGTCGGCCCGCGACGAGGAGATCGACCGCATCCTCGGCCTGGAAATGGGCGGCGACGACTACGTGACGAAACCGTTCAGCCCGCGCGAGCTGGTGGCGCGGGTCAATGTCATCCTGCGGCGTGCCCGTCCGGCGCCGGAAGAAGGTCCGGTGCAGGACCTGCTGACCCAGGGCCGCCTTACGGTCGATCCGGCGCGGCGCTTGGTCTCTTTCGCGAGCCGGGAGATCGAGCTCACGCCGATCGAGTTCGCGGTCGTCAGGAGCCTCGCCGCACGGCCGGCGCATGTGCTGACGCGCAGCCAGCTCATGGACAGCAGCCATGCCGCCAACATCCACGTCTCGGAGCGGACGGTCGACAGCCACATCCGCAACATCCGCGCGAAGTTCGCGGCGGCGGGCTGCGCCGACGCGATCGAGACGGTTCACGGCGTCGGCTTCCGCCTCGGGCGATGCGGCGCGTGAGCGCGAGGGCGACCCAGGCAAAACAGGCGCTTGGGGCGTTTTCGCGATTCATGGAATCGCGAAAACGCCATAAGTGGCGGCCGCCGATCGGCCTCGTCGTCGTCGCCATTCTCCTGACGGTGCTGGCGATGCCGCTCGTCGGGCTTGTCCTGTTCCGGCTTTACGGGCGCGGGCTGATGCAGATGACCGGAGCGGAGCTCTTCCTGCCCGGCCTCGTCATCGCCGCCGGCTGCGTCGTCGGCGTGACCCTGCTGATCGGCTTCGTCTTCGTTCGCGCCATCACCCGTCCGATGCACGAGCTGATCGGACGCACGGCGCGCATCGCGGCCGGCGACGGCGACGCCATCCAGCCGCTTACCCGTCACGGCACCGCGGAAATGGCGGAGCTGTCCGACGCCTTCCTCGACATGGCGCGAAAGCTGCAGTCGCGCTCCGACATGATCAGGACATTCGCCACGCATGTCTCGCATGAGCTGAAATCGCCGCTTACCGCGATCCAGGGTGCGGCCGAGCTGCTGCGCGACTCCGGCGAGGAAATGGACGCCGCAACGCGGGCACGCTTTCAGGACAACATCGTCGCCGACGCCGAGAGGCTGAACCGGCTCGTCCGCCGCCTGATCGAGCTGGCGCGTGCGGAGCGCGCCGGCCTGACCGGCGAAAGCACGTCACTCGCGGAAGTCGTGGAACGACTGGCCGCGGTCGAGGGCCTCGCCGTCACGATCGACGCCGGCGCGGATATGAGGTTCAGGATGTCAACGGAAAGCGCTGCGATCGTCATCGCCAACCTTGCCGAAAACGCCGCGCAGAATGGCGCCGGCCAGCTAAGACTGACAGCCGCACCTGCGGACGGTTTCGTCACCATCGCCGCATCCGACGACGGGGCCGGCATCGCACCCGACAATCGCGACCGCATCTTCGAAGCTTTCTTCACCACCCGGCGCGAAAGCGGCGGCACCGGGCTGGGGCTCGGCATCGTCGCCGCCCTGCTGAAGGCGCATGACGGAACGATCCGGCTTGCGAACGCCGAAACCGGCGCGCGCTTCGAGATGGGTGTGCCGGCGGCGCAAGTACCTGCTCGGGAGTGACCGCTTCGCCCTCAGGCGCGTTGCAGCTTGAACAGGGTCACGTCGGTCGAGCCGGTGCCGAAGCCGACTTCGCAATAGCTGAGATAGTAGTCCCACATGCGCCGGAAGCGCTCGTCGAAACCGAGCGGCTCGATCTGGGCCCAGGCCAGGCGGAAGCGTCGGCGCCATTCGGCCAGCGTGCGCGCATAGCTGTCGCCGAATGAGAGGTCGGACACGAGCTGCAGGCCCGATTTCTCGGCCAGCTCCCGGAACATCGTCTTCGTCGGCAGCATGCCGCCGGGGAAAATGTAGCGCTGTATGAAGTCGGGAGATCGCCGATAGGCGGCGAAACGCTGCTCGGCGATGGTTATGACCTGGAGAACGGCAATGCCCCCTGCCCGCAACCGCTCGCGGACGGTTTCGAAATAGGTCGTCCAGAAGGTCTCGCCGACGGCTTCGAACATCTCGATCGAGACGATGCGATCGTATTCGCCGCCGACGTCGCGATAATCGACGAGGCGCATGTCGGCCCTGCCGGCGGCGCTCTCTTCGCGCAGTCGTTCCGATGCATAAGCGAGCTGCTCCTCCGACAATGTGATGCCGGTGACGTTCGCCCCGTGGTGACGGATGAGCCGCTCGGCCAGCGCGCCCCAGCCGCAGCCGATCTCGAGGACTTTTTCGCCGCCCTTGAGGTCGAGCAACTCGGCGGCGCGGTCGATCTTGTTGTTCTGCGCCTCTTCCAGCGTCTCGCTGCCGGCGTAGAGCGCCGACGAATAGGTCATGCCCTGGTCGAGCCATGGGCGGTAGAAATCGTTGCCGAGGTCGTAATGCGCGGCGATGTTGCGCCTGCTGCCGCGGCGTGTGTTGCGGCGCTTGCCGTGGCGAAGCCGCGCGAGCATCCGGGCCGGAAGGGCGGGGTACAGCGCCTCCCCCATGACGCTTTCGTTCTGCATGAAGAGCTCGAACAGGCGCGCCAGGTCCGGCGTCGACCAGTCGGCGTCCAGATAGGAGGCGGCGAAGGCCACGTCGCCGCCGAAAGCAAGCCGCGAAAACGTGCGCCAGCGGTGCACGTCGACCGTCACCTCGGGCCCCGCCTCCTTGCCCTGGCGCTCGATCCTGGCGCCGGAAGGCAGCTTGACGGTCAGGCAACCGGCCTTCAGCGGCGGCACAAGGCGGCTGGCAAGCCGCGCCAGCAAGCCTGCGCTTGCCTGCGATGCTGCTTCTGCTTCACTCAACTCGGTGTCGTGCGACATCACTGCCTATTCGGAAATGCCGGCGTCACCGGCTCCTCCGGCGCCACAGGCTTGGTGCGAACAGGAATCCCCTTTAGCCAAAGCCGAAGCGCATGCCAATGGATCGCCGCGGTTACCTTGAGGGTAACCAAAGGATACCTAAGCAGGCCGCGCAACAGATTTGCGGGGCTGAACGCTGCCGCCCTGCCCACCAGGGCGGCATTGATGAGAACTCCCTCCGCGTCCGATCCGCGGATGGCGATCGATATGCGGTCATCCGCCAGGAGCGTGCGAAAATCATACCTCATGTCCATGCCCATGAAGGGTGAAACGTGGAAATTTTTTCGGCAGGCATGGGCGACCGGCAGGGTTTCGTCGCCTGCGTCGAAGACGTAGCTGTGCCGCTCGCCAAAGGTGTTGTGGACCTCATAGACGATCGCCGCCAGCCTCCCGTCCTCGCGCTGGCAGAAATAGACGCTGAGCGGGTTGAACGCGTAGCCGAGCACCCGCGGCATGCAGAACAGGAAGATTTTCCCGTTCCCCGGCCGGATGTTGCGCATGGCAAGCGTGTGTTCGACCTGCGGCCGCAGGTCTCCTCCCGTGCCATCGCCGTGATCCCGGTCGTGGAAGCTCAGGACGTTGAAGCGATTGTACGAGAACAGCCGGCCGCGCCGGCCGAGCGCAGGCAACTCGTCGAGGTCGATCAGCATCCAGAACAGCCGATAGCGCAGCCGGTGCGCCTTCGGCCGGTGCCGGCGATGCATCACCTCTCCGAAGAAAAGCCGCGTGCGGATCATGTCGCAAAGGCCTCGACCCGGTGTGGCCATCGCCGGGCCGGGTTTTGCCACGCGGCCGGCAGGCCGATACGCGCCGATTCCTGGGCGACCGACCATGGCCGGCGCACGTCGCCGAGCGCTTCGGCCACCGCCAGGCCGGCCTGCAGCCCATCCTCGTGGAAGCCGGAGCCGAAATAGGCGCCGCAGAACCAGGTGTTGCGCTCGCCCTGCAGCGACCAGAGCCGCTGCTGTGCTGCGATTGCCGCCCGGTCGAACAGCGGATGTTCATAGGTCTCCTGGCGCAGGATCGCTTCGTCGCGCAGCGCGCGCTGCGGGTTGAGCGTCACCAGCAGCGGCCGGTGCGTATCCAGAGCCTGCAGCCGGTTCATCCAGTAGGTGACGCTCACCGCCTCGGGCAGGCCACCGCGCTCGCTGTCGACATGGTTCCAGCTCGACCACACGGAACGGCGCCGCGGCATGGCGCCGGTGTCGGTGTGCAGGAAGGCGGTGTTGCTGCTGTACTGGAAAGATCCGAGCACGGCACGCTCCTCGGCGGAAGGATCGGCCAGCAGCTTCAGCGCCTGGTCCGCATGGGTAGCCACGACCACCGCGTCGAAGCGTTCAGGGCCGTGGCGCCGGTCGGCGACGAGCACCCCGTCCGCTTGCCGCACCACAGCCTCGATCCCGGCGCGCAGCCTGATGCGCGGGGCGAAAGCTTCGGCGAGCCGGGCGACATAGCTCGCGCTTCCGTTCTCGACCGTGCGCCAGTCCGGCCGGCGCCCAAGGCTGAAGAGGCCATGGCTATGAAAGAAGCGGATGAAGGCGCTCGCAGGATAGCCGAGGATGGCGGCACAGGGCGCCGACCAGATGGCGCCGGCCATGGGCAGCAAATGGTCGTCGCGGAAGGCCGTGCCATAGCGGCCGCGCTCCAGATAGTCGCCCAGCGTGTGTGAGGGGGAAAGGTTTTCGAGGTCCGCGGCGGCGGTCTGGTAGAAACGCGTCAGGTCGCGCAGCATCGACCAGAAACGTGGCCTGGCGAGGTTGCGCTTCTGGGCGAAAAGGCCGCCAAAGCTCGTTCCGGAATATTCGAACCGGCCGGCATCGCGCGAAACCGCAAACGACATATCCGATCGCTTGGTGCGCACGCCGAGGTGGCGCAACAGCGCCGTCAAATTCGGATAGTTGAGCTCGTTATAGACGATGAACCCCGTGTCGACCTGAACTGGTCCTCGCCGCGCGTCCTCGACGGTCACCGTATTGGAGTGGCCGCCAAGCCGGCCTTCCCGCTCGTAGACGAAGACGTCGTGGCGCTGGCTGAGCAGCCAGGCGGCCGACAGCCCCGATATGCCTGTGCCGATGACGGCGATGCGTTTTCGAAGCATTCCGGCCCCAAGCCTTCCTCAGCCGCTCCTCGGCAGTCGGGGTAGATACGAGTCGAAAACGGAATCGGATCACGGCGGTGATCCAAATCTTCGCCATCTGCGTATCTGGCTCAGGAAAAGAAGCGCGGAGAACGTCCGTGTCGGGTCAAGCACGGGCTCGCTTGCCAGCCGCAGCGCGCTTGAACATAAATTGCAGGGCGATGGCGGAATTCGAACCGGCGCGGCTCATCAACCGGATCGCGGCGCACCAGGATCGCGCGGCCTTCGCGGAGCTGTTCGAATTCTATGCGCCGCGCATCAAGGCATTCCTGATGCGGCGCGGGGCGAGTGCCGACAGGGCGGAGGAATGTGCGCAGGAGGTCCTGCTGCGCCTCTGGCGCAAGGCCGGCCAGTTCGATCCCGCACGGGCGACCGCTTCGGCCTGGGTGTACGCCATTGCAAGGAACGTCGCCGCCGATGCGTTCCGGCGCGACGGCAAGAGCAATGCCCTTGCCGAGCCCGAGCAGGAGCTGGCCGACGATGCGGAAATGCAGCCCGACCGGCAACTCATCCTGGCGGAACGCCAGGGCCTGGTGCGGGCGAGCATCTCGGCCCTGCCGCAGGAGCAGTTGCGCGTCATCCGGCTGTCGTTCTTCGATGGCCTTGCCCACGCCGAGATCGCCGCGCGCCTCGGCGTGCCGCTCGGCACGGTCAAATCACGCATCAGGCTCGCGCTGGCGCGCCTGCGCGAGCGCCTCGGTGAACTGAAATGACAAAGATCGCACATCATCCCAGCCCCGAAACGCTCGCCGCCTATGCCGCCGGCACGCTGGACGAAGCACGCGCGCTGATCGTGCGGATGCACCTTTCGCTTTGCAATGATTGCAGCAGCGAGGCCGGCCGCTACGAGGCCGTCGGCGGAGCCCTGCTCGATGCGGCCCGGCCGGCTCCGCTTCGCCCGGGGGCGCTGGACGACACGTTGCGCAGGCTTGATGCCGAGGTCGGCGACGAGCCGGCCGGTCAGCCGGAGCCGCTCGCCGCGTACAGGCTCGGCAGATGGCGTTGGGTGGGACCCGGCGTCTATCGGCGATCCGTTTCGGTGCCGCAGCGGGAGAGTGTGAAGGTGTTCATGCTGAAGGCCGCGCCTGGCACGCGGCTGCCGCGGCACCGGCATGGCGGCACGGAATGGACCTGCGTTCTGGAAGGGGCCTTCGAGCACGCGTTCGGGCGCTATGGCCCCGGCGACTTCGACGAAGCCGACGAAAGCATGGAGCACCATCCGACCGTCGCGGCCGGCGTGCCGTGCATCTGCATCGTCGCGCTCGAAGGCAACATCAAGCTGCAGAGCCGGCTCGGCCGGCTGCTGCAGCCGCTGATCCGGCTTTAGGGGCGAAAGGTGAGCCTCGCCGGCTTCCTGGTCACCATTGCCTGCGTCGCGCTCGGCATGGCGCTCGGCATGAGCGTCGCCTGGCTGGCCTGGAGCCGCACCCGCAATTCCGGCTGGATCGACACCGCCTGGACGGCAAGCATCGGGCTGGTCGGCCTCACGGCCTGCCTGTTTCCCGCAACCGGGGCGGATGCGCTTGGCTCCCGCCGGTTGCTGGTTGCCGCCTGCGTCGCAGCCTGGGCGCTCAGGCTGGGCTTGCACATCGCGCAGCGGACCAGGGGCATCGAAGACGATCCGCGCTACGCGAAGCGTATTGCCGAATGGGGCGACGACGCCTCGCGGCAGATGTTCCTGCTCGCACAGAAGCAGATGCTGGTCAGCATCCCGCTCGTGCTTGCGATCGCGCTCGCCGCCGCCAATCCGGCGCCGGCGCTCAGGCTGCAGGACTGGCTCGGCGTGCTCGTCATGGTTGTCGCCGTCGGGGGCGAAGCGCTGGCGGACAGTCAATTGCGGCGCTTCGCCGGCAACCCTGCCAATCGCGGCAAGGTTTGCGACGCCGGGCTCTGGCGATGGTCGCGGCACCCGAACTATTTCTTCGAGTGGCTGGGCTGGTTTGCCTATGCGCTGCTGGCCATCGATCCCGGCGGCTGGGGTTATGGCTGGGCTGCACTCGCGGCGCCTGCCTGCATGTATTGGCTGCTCGTGCATGTGTCGGGCATCCCTCCGCTCGAGGAGCACATGCTCAAGACCAGAGGCGACGCCTACCGGGGCTACCAGGCACGAACCAGCGCGTTCTTCCCCCTGCCCCCGCAAGACAAGGGCGCCTGAGGATGGGGCTGGGCGATCGTGCGGTGAGGCTCGGCGAACTGGTCGCATGGCCCGATCCGATCCTGCGTGCCGCGATCGCCGTCCTGGTGGCGCGGACCGACCGGCACCTGGCGGGCGCGCCTCAAGACGCAAGCCGGCGCTTTGCGTCGGGCATGGACAGTTGCCCGGTCGCGCTGCACGCCGCGGCGGCGAACGAGCAGCACTACGAGCTGCCTCCATCCTTCTTCGGGCTGGTGCTCGGGCAACGGCGGAAATATTCCTGCTGCCTGTTTGGAGATGAGAAATCCACGCTCGACGAGGCGGAGGAACGGGCGCTGCGGGAAACAGTCGCCCATGCCGGCCTCGCAGACGGCCAACGAATTCTCGAGCTCGGCTGCGGCTGGGGTTCGCTGTCGCTCTGGATGGCGGAGAATTTTCCCGGCGCGCGGATCAAGTCCGTCTCCAACGCGCACGCGCAGCGCGAATACATAGTCGCCCGGGCACGCGAGCGCGGGCTCGCCAACCTCGAGGTCCTGACCGCCGACATGAACGATTTCTCGACCGACGAGACTTTCGACCGCGTGGTCTCCGTCGAGATGTTTGAGCACATGGCGAACTGGCGGCTGCTGCTGGCGCGGGTGCGAAAATGGCTGAAGCCCGGCGGCCGGGCTTTCGTGCATGTCTTCACGCATGCAGGCGCGCCCTATCGCTTCGACCATGACAATCCGTCCGACTGGATCGCCCGCCATTTCTTCACCGGCGGGATCATGCCGAGCCGACGGCTGATGCACGAATTCCCGGAAATCTTCGCCGTCGAGCGGGAATGGAGCTGGAGCGGCCGGCACTACCAGCGCACCGCCGATGCATGGCTTGCGAATTTCGACGCCCGGCGGGCCGAGATCGACACGATCCTGCGCGCGGTCTACGGCAAGGACGCTGCGCTCTGGCGCCGCCGCTGGCGCCTCTTCTTCCTCGCCACTGCCGGCCTGTTCGGCCACAATTCAGGCGAGTCCTGGGGCATCAGTCACTATCGCCTGGCTTCGGCCTGAAGCGGCCGCCTCATGCCCCGAACCAGCCCGACGCGGCGCGCGTGACGTAGAAGGCCGCAGCCGAGGTCAATGCCGCGACCACCGTGCCGTAGAGCAGGTCGATGATCGTGATCTGCAGCGTCCAGTTCTTCAGCGTGGCATAGTTGGTGAAATCATAGGTCGCGTAGGCGAGGAAGCCGAACAGCGCCCCGTAGCCCAGCGCCATTCCGACCGACCCGCCCTTCAGCGCAGGCATGGCGGCAAAGACCACCAGCCCGATCGGGTAGAGGAAATAGAAGGCGAGCGCCGGCGCGACCCGCAGATTGTCGAGCAAGATGTCACCCAGCACCGGCCGGTAGAGCCGGCTCGACATGGTGGTCAGCCAGATCGCATCGAGGATCCCGAAGACGATGAGCGACGCAAAATAGCAGACGACATAGGTCATGGCTGATCACCTCCGGCTTTCCAATTACGCGGAAGCTCCGGTTTTGGATCACCTCGCGTCGGCAATGACGGTTCACCGCCTCCGGGTCTGATCTGCAGGGACATCTGCTGCCGGTCGACCGAGCACGCACAGAAAACTTAGCAAGTTGACGAAGTTTTCGCTTGCATCACCGGCAGGCGGCGCGATAGTTAGCAATATGGCTAAGCATGACCCCGATCTCTCGCTGCTCTTCCATGCGCTTGCCGATCCGACCCGTCGATCGATCCTGACCCGGCTGGGCGAAGGTCCGGCGCGGGTGACGGATCTGGCCGGCCCCACGGGGCTGCGCCTGCCCACGGTGATGCGGCATCTTTCCGTGCTCGCGGAAGCCGGCCTGATCGCCACATCCAAGGATGGGCGGGTGCGCACCTGCGCCATCGTGCCCGAGGCCCTGGAGCCGGCGCGGACATGGCTCGATGAGCAGCGTGCCATCTGGGATGCCCGGCTCGAGCGCTTGGACGCTTTTGTGATGAAAATAATGAAGGAACGCGCAAAATGACATCGAACCCGCATCCAGGCAGCGTCACGCGCATGCGGCCCGAGGCCCGCAGCGGCCGTTTTGCGACGCTGACCTTCGAGAGGGCGGTGGCCGCGCCGTCGTCGGTGCTGTGGCAGGCCTGGACAGCACCTGCCGCACGCGCGGTCTGGGCGGCGCCCACGCCCTCGGTAACGGTGGAGTTCCTGGAGGCCGACACCAGGGTTGGCGGACGCGAAATCTCGCTCTGCAAGGTCGAGGGCCAGCCGGACATCCGCGTCGAATGCGGCTGGCTCGAGTTGCAGCCGGCGCTGCGCAGCGTGAATTACGAGGTTGTGTCTTCCGGTGGATTGACGCAATCGGCGGCGCTGGTGACGGCCGATCTTTCAGGCAATGGCGAGCGCAGCCGGCTGGTCGTGACGGTGCAGCTTTCCTCGCTCGCCGAGGATATGGAGGCCGGCTATCGGCAGGGTTTTGACGCCGGGCTGAACAATCTCGCCGGCGCAGCCGAGCGAACCATGGTGCTGCAGCGGGTGATAAAGGCGCCGCGATCCATCGTCTGGGGCGCCTGGATGAACCCCGACACGCTGCCGATGTGGTGGGGGCCGGACGGGTTCTCCTGCCGCACGAAGCGCATCGACCTCAAAACCGGCGGCGAATGGGTTTTCGACATGATCGCGCCGGACGGCACCGTCTTCCCGAACCACCATCTGTACCGCGAGGTCCGGCCCGAAGAGGGCTTCGGCTATACGCTGCTATGGGGCGAAAACGGGCCGAAACATGCCGACGCCTGGGCCTCGTTCGAAGACCAGGACGGGGCGACGAAGGTCACGCTGGGCATGGTCTTCAGCACGGCTGCCGAGTTCCAGGAGGCCAAGGGTTTTGGCGCCGTGGAGTTGGGCCAGCAAACCCTGGGCAAGCTGGAACGCTTCGTCACATCCGGCTGAACGCTGCGGCTTCGCGACGGCTCGGAAGCGGGCGAAAATGCGCTTTCCGTTTCGCGGACGGCGAATTCACGACGGCAAACACGAAGAGAAGGCTTGCATGAGAAAGCTGATCATATGGGACATGGTGACCGTCGATGGCTTCTTCGAAGGTCCGGACAGGGACATCAGCTGGTTCGTCTTCGAAGAAGAAGTCGAGAACTATATTCGTGAGACCCAGGCAAAGGCCGACACGCTGATCTTCGGCCGCGTCACCTACGAGCTCATGGCGGCCTATTGGCCGTCCGAGCAAGGCTGGATCGCCGACTTCATGAACAAGATCGAGAAGGTGGTGTTCTCGCGCACGCTGAAAAGTGCTGACTGGAACAACACGAAGCTCTTCAAAGGCAATGTCGCGGAAGAAGTCTCCAGGCTCAAGGCGAGCGACGGCGGAGACATCTTCGTGTTCGGCAGCGCCGACTTCACGGCGACCCTGATGGAGCACGGCCTGATCGACGAGTATCACCTCGGCATCAACCCCGTCATTCTCGGGAGCGGCACACCGCTCTTCAAGGGCGGCCCGAACCGCATACCGCTCAAGCACCTGGAGACGCGGACGCTGAAATCGGGTGTCGTCATCCTCCATTACGCGCCGCAGAGCGGATGATGACGGTCGATCCGCTCTCGTCGATCAGCCGGGCCTACTGCGGCGGGGTCACTTTTCTCGCGCCGCGCTCGATGCCGAGCTTGCGCTCGCGCCAGATGATGAAGATACCGGCGCCGACGACGATCAGGCCGCCGATGATCATGTGGACGGTTGGCAGCTCATTGAACGCAAAGTAGCCGACGACCAGCCCGAGCAGCAGCGAGATGTATTCGAACGGCGCCAGCGTCGAGGCTTCGGTGTGGCGGTAGCTCTCGGTCATCAGGATCTGTGCGATGCCGCCGCAGATGCCGGCGCCGACAAGCAATGCGAACTGTTCCCAGCTCGGGGTAATCCAGCCGAACGGGATCGTCAGCAGGCCGGTGACGCTGGCGGTGAGTGAGAACCAGATCACCACGGTGGAGCTTTTCTCCGTCTGCACAAGCTCCCTGACCTGGAGCAGCGCGACCGCCGAGAGCGCCGCGGCGACCAGCGCCGCGGTGACGCCGATCGCCTCCTGGTTGCTCATGGCTTCGCCGGAGGTGAACAGCGTCAGCTTCGGCCAGGAGATGATGAACACGCCGATGAGGCCGATGACGACGGCGCTCCAGCGGTAGATGCGGATCGTCTCGCCGAGGAAGATCGCGCTGATGATGACCAGCAGCAGCGGCTGCGCATAATTGAGCGAGATCGCCTCGGGCAGCGGCAATCGCGTCAGCGCGAAAAAGCCGAGCAGCATGCTTGTCGCGCCGATGACGCCGCGAAAGATGTGTCCGAGCGGACGGCTGGTGACAAAGGCGGCACCGACCTCGACGCGCCAGGCGAGGAAGGCCAGAATCGGCAGAAAGGCGAAGAAGGAGCGGAAGAAGGCGATCTGTCCGGCGGGCACCTGCCCCGCCGCCTTGATGAAGGCCTGCATCGCGACGAAGATCACGATCGACAGCACCTTGAGCGCTATGCCGGTCAGGACATTGACGTCGCGCTGATGCGTGTTCGGCGTCATCTCAGATTGTTGCCGGAGCGATCATTCCGGCTTCGCGTCCCGGATCGCCTGCCAGATGCGGGCCGGCGTGGCCGGCATCTCGATATGGCCGATGCCATAGGCCCGCCAGAGCGCGTCCGTCACGGCGTTGAGCGCCGCCGGCGTCGAGCCGATCGTGCCCGCCTCGCCGGCGCCCTTGATGCCGAGCGCATTGGTGGTGGAGGGCACGTTGCGCGTCTCGAACTGGAAGGACGGCAGCATGTCCGCGCGCGGCATGGCGTAATCCATGAAGCTCGCGCTGATCAGCTGCCCGTCCTCGCCGTAGACCACGTCTTCGGTCAGCGCCTGGCCGATCCCCTGCACCACCCCGCCATGCACCTGGCCGGCGAGCAGGATCGGGTTTACCGTCACCCCGAAATCGTCGACGATCGTGTATTTTACGATATCGGTCGTGCCGGTCGCCGGGTCGATCTCGACCTCGCAGACATGCGTGCCGTTCGGATAGGTGCACTCCTCCTGCACGAACTCGCCGAACCCTTCGAGGTCTTTCGGCGTCTTCGCCGCCCCGGCGACATCGGCAAAGCTCATCTGCCGGTCGGTGCCGACGATGCGCGCGCTGCCGTCGATCAGCTCGATGTCGGCGACGGAAGCTTCCAGCTCGTCGGCCGCGATGCGCTTAATCTTCTCCGCCAAATCCTCGCCGGCGCGCGAGGCCGACACGCCACCCAGCGGGACCGAGCGCGAGCCGCCGGTGCCGCCGCCTTTCTTCAGGCGGTCGGTATCGCCCTGGTAGACGAAGATCCTGGAGACATCGATGTTGAGCTTTTCGGCGACGAATTGCGCATAGGCCGTGGCATGGCCCTGGCCGTTGCTCTGCGTGCCGATGTCGAGCCGCACCGTGCCGTCGGAACTGAGCTGGACGAAGGCCGGCTCCGAACCCGGGAACGCGCAGGCCTCGATGTAGGTCGCCATGCCGATGCCGCGGATCTTGCCCGCGGCCTTGGACTGGCCGAGCCGCTCGCCGAAACCGGCCCAGCCGGCGCGTTCCATGGCAAGCGTCATATGGCCGTCGAACTCGCCGACATCGTAGAGACGGTTGGTGGCGGTGCGATAGGGGAACTGCTCGGGCCGGATGAAATTGCGGCGGCGGATTTCCTCCGCCCCGACGCCGAGGTGGCGCGCGCAGGCATCCACCAGCTTCTCGAGCAGCAGCGCGGCTTCCGGTCGCCCCGCTCCGCGATAGGCATCCACCGGACATGTGTTGGTGTAGACGCCCTCCACCGCGACATCGATCGCCGGAATGTCGTAGACGCCGGTCGACATGGTCACCCCGACATAGGGGATGAACCCGCCGTATTGCGAGATGTAGGCCCCCAGATTGGCCGCCAGCCGGACGCGCAACGCCAGGAAGCGGCCGTCCTCGTCCATTGCCATCTCGGCCCTCACGACATTGTCGCGGCCTTGCGCGTCGGTGAGGAAATGCTCGGTGCGATCGCTCGCCCATTTGACCGGGCGCCCGAGCAGCCTCGCGGCCTCGACGACCAGCAGATACTCACGATAGACGAACATTTTCGGGCCGAAGCCGCCGCCGACGTCCGGCGTGACGACACGCAGCTGCGAGGCTGGCATGTCGAAGGCGCGAGCGACGATGCCCTGCATCGAATGCACCCCTTGCGAGCCGGCCGTCAGCACGAAGCGGTTCTCGTCTGCCTTCCATTCGGCGATGGCGCTGCGCGGCTCCATGTAGTTGCAGACGAGGCGGTTGTTGTGGAAGGCGACCGGCACGATGTGCGCGGCGCCGGCGAAGGCCGTGTCCGATGTCCTGCGGTCGCCGATCTCGTAGCGAAAGGCGAGGTTGCTGCCATGCTCCGGCCACACCAGCGGCGTGCTTTTTTCGAGCGCCGTCGCCGTGGCGGTCGCGGCCTCCTCGGATTCGTAGTCCACCTCGATCAGCTCGGCGGCGTCCTGCGCCAGCGCGCGGCTGTCGGCCACGACAAAGGCGATCGCGTCGCCGACATAGCTGACACGATCGCGGCAGAGCGCCGGGATATCGCGCGTGGGGGCGCGCGTGCCGTCCGGCTGCTTCTGCATCGCGCCGCAGCGCAGGTCGCCGATGTGCCCCAAATCCTTGGCCGTGAGCACCAGATGGACGCCTGGCGCCGCCCTGGCGGCTTCGGTCGAGACGATGCTGAAACGCGCCTTGGCGAAAGGCGAGCGCAGCACGTAACCGTGCAACAGGCCGTCCGGCTGGATGTCGTCGGTGTACCTGCCCTTCCCGGTCAGGAAAGCCTGGTCTTCGAGACGCAGCACGGACGCGCCCACCCCGAACTTAGGAGTCACGACGTTCATTGCTGCTCCGCATCGAATGGAAGGACCGGGCTGAAATAGCCCTGCCGCCAGTTTTGTCGAGTGAAGCTTTTGTGTAAAGAGCACCCTTCTTTTTTTCATGGGCCACGGTGATTTGCTCCGCGGCCGGCGAGACCGTGAGCAGATGCGCACCGACACCGGACAGATCTTCAAGCTCGAAGACTACAGGCCAAGCGACTGGCTGATCCCCGAAACGCGGCTCACCTTCCGCCTTGCCGGCAAGGAAACGACGGTCCGCGCCGAGCTTACGATCGAGCGCCGTGATAGCCAGAACAGGGCGATCCCCCTGGTGCTCGACGGCGACAGCCTTGCCCTGCAGCGTATCGAGATCGATGGGCGCCCGGTCCGCGCCGGCGATTACGAAGCCGCGCCCGACCGGCTTACGTTGCGTAAGCCTCCGGCCGCAAAACGGTTCCAGCTCGCGCTGGAGACAGCGCTCGACCCGGCCGCCAACCTGGCGCTGATGGGCCTTTACCGCTCGAACGGCATCTACTGCACGCAATGCGAGGCGGAAGGCTTCCGCCGCATCACCTATTTCCTCGACCGGCCGGACGTTCTTTCGGTCTACACCGTGCGCATCGAGGCCGATACCGTCGAAGCGCCGCTGCTGCTTTCGAACGGCAACCCCGTCGATGCCGGCAAGCTGCCGGGCGGCAAGCATTATGCCGTCTGGCACGACCCTTTCCCGAAGCCCTCCTACCTTTTCGCGCTCGTCGCCGGCGACCTTGGGATGGTTCGAGACGCGTTCGTCACCGCGTCCGGCCGCGCGGTCGAGCTTGGCGTCTATGTCGAGCACGGCAAGGAAAAGCGTGCGCTCTACGCCATGGATGCGTTGAAGCGCTCGATGCGCTGGGACGAGGAAAAGTTCGGTCGTGAATACGATCTCGACGTGTTCAACATCGTCGCCGTGTCCGACTTCAACATGGGCGCGATGGAGAACAAGGGGCTCAACGTCTTCAACGACAAATACGTGCTCGCCGATCCCGAGACCGCCACCGACGCCGACTTCGCCAACATCGAGGCGATCATCGCGCATGAATATTTCCACAATTGGACCGGCAACAGAATCACTTGCCGCGACTGGTTCCAGCTCTGCCTGAAGGAAGGGCTGACGGTTTTTCGCGACCACGAATTCTCGGCCGACCAGCGCTCGCGGGCCGTGAAGCGCATCGCCGAAGTGCGCACCTTGCGCGCACATCAATTTCCCGAAGACCAGGGGCCGCTGGCTCACCCGGTGCGGCCGCGTCGTTACCGCGAGATCAACAATTTCTACACGGCGACGGTCTACGAGAAGGGCGCCGAGGTCGTGCGCATGATCCGCACCATCCTCGGGCCGGAGCTTTTCCGCCGGGGCATGGATCTCTATTTCGAGCGCCATGACGGCCAGGCGGTGACGATCGAAGATTTCCTTGCCGCCTTCCAGGACGTCTCGGGCAAGGATCTTTCCCAATTCGCGCTCTGGTACCACCAGGCCGGCACACCCAATCTGTCCGTCACCTCCGCGCACGATCCGGCCGCGCGCGAATTCACGCTCGAGGTCGAGCAGTCGGTGCCGCCGACGCCATCCGAATCGCGCAAGCGGCTGATGCACATCCCCGTCGCCTTCGGCCTCGTCGGGGCCGACGGGCGCGACCTAGCCTATGACAGCGCCGAGGGCGCCGTCATCGAGAACGGGGTCGTGCATGTGAAGAAGCGCAAGCATGCGATCCGCTTCACCGGTGTGGCGCAGCGACCGGTCGTGTCGCTCAACCGCGGCTTCTCGGCCCCGATCACGCTGACCCAGGAACAGCGGCCGGAGGACCAGCTTTTTCTCGCGCGCAACGACAGCGACGCCTTCTCGCGCTGGCAGGCCTTCAACACGCTGCTGACCGACGCGCTGATCGCCGCCTGCCGGTCTTTCCGCGGCGGCAAGAAACCCAATTATCCCAAGGAGCTGGCCGCGCTCGCTCGCGCTTTCGCGGAGGATGAGCGGCTCGAGCATGCGTACCGCGCGCTGGCGCTTACGCTGCCCGGCGAAGCCGACATCGCGCGCGAGATCGGCAGCAACATCGATCCCGAGGCGATCTTTTTCGCGCGCGAGGCGCTGGCGCGCGAGATCGCGCAGGCCAGCGCCGAAACTTTCGCCGCCTGCCATGACAGCCTCACCGTCAAGGGGCCGTACAGCCCGGACGCGCAAAGCGCCGGCCGCCGGGCGCTGCGCAACATCCTGCTCGATTATCTGGCGCTGCTGCCGGGCGGAGCCGAGCGGGCGCAGCGCCAGTACCGCAACGCCAGCAACATGACCGACCGTGCCGCGGCGCTCGGCGTGCTGGCGCATCGCCATGCCGGAACGGACGCGGCCCGCAAGGCGCTCGCCGATTTCGACAAGCGTTACGCCGACGACGCGCTGGTGCTCGACAAATGGTTCCAGGTGCAGGCTTCCGTGCCCGGTGCGGCGACCGTCGACACGGTCGAGCGGCTGACCCGCCATCCGGCCTATTCCATCCTCAACCCCAATCGCGTGCGCTCCCTCATCGGCACCTTCTCGACCGCCAACCAGACCGGCTTCCATCGCGCCGACGGCGCTGGCTATCGTTTCGTCGCCGCCACGATCCTCGAGGTGGAAAAGCGCAACCCGCAGGTCGCCGCGCGGCTCGCCACCGCCTTCCGTTCCTGGCGCTCGCTGGAGCCCGAGCGGCAGGCGAAAGCACGCGAGGCGCTGGTTTCGATCGCCAAGGCGGAAGCGCTGTCGGCGGATTTGCGCGACATCGTCGAGCGGACGCTGGCGTGACGTAATCGGAGCGGCCGCGTCCCGCCCGCCGACGGCGCTGGGGCGCGCCGGATGTGCGCGGGGTCCTGAGCCCGTCGAAGGGGCGCCCTGCATGGCCGCCGAGGCAAAATTTTCATTTCGCCCGCCGCTGCTATGGACAAGCCGAATCACCTCTGATTCTTTGTGGCAAGATTCGGCTGTGCGGCGTTGCCGGGTCATTTTCACGGATTGGGGGACTTTGGGGAGCCTATGATGGCGCAGACGGACGCTTGGGGAGCGGCCGGACGGTCGTTCTTTGGCAAGCGCAGATTCTTGCGCGAGCCGAGACTCGCGGGCAATGCACGCGTGCTTGCCGCGCCCGCCTATCGCCGGCTGCTTGCGGCCGAGCCGATCCTGCGCAGGTCGATCCCGACACTGATCATCATCTTCCTGGTCGTGGTGGCCGCAGCCCGGTTCCTTTCGCTTTCGGCGATGCGCGACGATACCGAACGGCAGGCCAAGGCGCTGCTCGGCCTCGCTGCCGGCGACCTCGTCAACGCAATCAACGTCGTAAAGCAGAATGCCGCCGACCCGGTCGTCGCCGGCGGCCTGATCGAGGCGGTTTCCGCCCATGGCGGGCTCGGCCCGCGCTACATGCTTGCCGTCACCGACGCTGACTTCCGCATCGCTGCCGCCACGCCCGAAGCGAAGGGCTGGGAGGGGCGCACGCTGGAAACGCTCGTCGCGGGCGGGCAACCGCTCTTCCTGTTCGGGCAGCGCGCCGGCGTCATGGAGGTGCGCATCGGCGAGGAGGACTGGTATGCGGCGGTGAACCTGGCCGACGGCCGCACCGCCGCGGCGATCGCCATGGCGCCGCAGGATGCAGTGTTTGCCGAATGGCAGCGCATGGTGTCGCTCAACGTCACGCTCTACGTGCTCACCGCCACGGTGCTGATCGTCATCCTCTACGCCTATTTCAGCCAGGCGGCGCGGGCGCAGACGGCGGACCGCATCTATCTGCAGGCGCACCAGCGGGTGGACCTCGCGCTGGTGCGCGGGCGCTGCGGCCTGTGGGACTGGGACATGTCGCGCGGCCGCATGTACTGGTCGCGCTCGATGTACGACATGCTCGGCTACGAGCCCTGCGATTCCATGCTCTCCTTCGGCGAGGTGGCGTCGATCATCCACGCCGAGGATGGCGACCTCTTCCAGATCGCCAACGAGATCGTCTCGGGCGAGGCCGACCAGATCGACCAGATCTTCCGCATGCGCCACGCCAACGGCCAATGGGTGTGGATGCGTGCGCGTGCCCAGGTGATCGACCCCGAGGCGCAGGAGATCCACCTGATCGGCATCGCCGTCGACGTCACCGAGCAGCACAATTTGGCCGTCCGCTCGGAAACTGCCGACCAGCGGCTGAGAACCGCGATCGAAAACATCAACGAATCCTTCGTGCTCTGGGATGCCGCGCAGCGGCTGATCATGTGCAACACGAAATACGTGCAGGACAGCGGCCTGCCCGATCGCGATGTCGGACCCGGCATCGACCGAGAGGAAATCGAGGCGCGGATGACGCCTTTCGTGTCGGAGCGGCGGCTTGCCAATCCGCACGGCCCGCGCGCCGGCGCCACTTATGAGCGGCAACTCGCCGACGGCCGCTGGCTGCAGGTCAATGAGATCGAGACCAAGGACGGCGGCACCGTCTCGGTGGGTGCCGACATCACGCAGCTCAAGCTCAACCAGGAAAAGCTGGTGGACAGCGAACGCCGCCTGATGGCGTCGGTCGAGCAATTGTCGATCGCCCAGAAAGCCGAGGCCGAGAAAGCGCGCGAGCTGGTCGATCTCAACCGCAAATACATGAAGGAAACCGAACGCGCCGAAGGCGCAAGCCGGGCGAAGTCGGAGTTCCTCGCCAATATGAGCCATGAGCTGCGCACGCCGCTCAACGCCATCATCGGCTTTTCCGAGCTGATGCAGTCAAAGCTGTTCGGCGCGCTCGGCTCCGACAAATACGAGGAGTACATCCGCGACATCCATTCGAGCGGCACCTATCTGCTCGGCGTGATCAACGACATCCTCGACATGTCGAAGATCGAGGCGGGCCAGTTCTCGATCGACTCCGAAGACATCGACCTCTGCCCGCTGATGCGCGAGACGGTGCGCGTGATCTCGCTGCAGGCGGCGAAGAAGTCGATCACGGTGGAGACCAAGATCGCCGACGCAATGCGGCTCTATGCCGACCGCAGGGCGATCAAGCAGATCGTCATCAACCTGCTCTCCAATGCGGTGAAATTCACCGGCGAGGGCGGCCGCATCACGGTGCGGGCGCGCAAGGTGGCAGGCGCGATGATGCTCACCATCGAGGATTCGGGCTGCGGCATCCCGAAAGACGCGCTCGGCAAGCTCGGCCGGCCTTTCGAGCAGGTGCAGAACCAGTTTTCCAAGAGCCACACCGGCTCGGGGCTCGGCCTGGCGATCTCGCGCTCGCTCGCCGAGCTGCATGGCGGCGCGCTGAAAATCCGCTCGACTGTCGGCGTCGGCACCATCGTGTCGGTGCGCATTCCGGAGCGGCGGCTGTTGAAGAAGGCGGCCTGACGGCCGCGGAAATTTTGAGGGGGCGGCGGACGACCCGGGAGCGGCATCGCTCCCGGGTTTTCCTTTTGGCTATCGGTCGCCGCGGCGGCTGCCGCCATGGCGGCCGCGAGGCATCTCGTCCTTAACGATCTTGCCGTCGTCGTTGCGGTCGAGCAGTGCGAACATCTTCTTCTGCCGCGACTCGATCTCGGCCTTGGTGAGAGCGCCGTCGCCATCCGTGTCGAAACGCTCGATCAGGCGCCGCGCCATGCGCTCGGCACGCATGCGCTCGATCTGGTCGGCGATCTCGCCAACGGTCATCTTGCCGTCATTGTCGGCATCGGCCTCGCCGAGCCGCGCATTCATGGCGGCGGCGAATTCCTCGAAGGTGACGTCGCCGCTGCTGTCGGCGTCGGCCCGCTCGAAGCGCACATGGCCGGCGGGTCCGCGCATGCCGTCCCGCTCTGCGGCGTAAGAGCTGCCGGCCAGGCCCGCAAGCGCCAGAAAGGCCAGCGAGAGTTTCGTCGAAATCCTCATCTCATTCTCCTTTGCATCGTCACCCCCGATGCAAGAGGAAGCGGCAACCACGGCTTTCCCATCGCCGTCATCCACGCTTCCCACGTAGCAGAAGGTCGAAATACTCTCGAACCCTCCGCGCCGTCTCTTCGACATGCGCCTCGAGCACCGCAAAATCGGGAAGGCCGGTCGCCACCAGCATCAGGTCGGCCAGACCCGGCGGTACGTCTCCCCTCTCCAACGGACCCGTCAGGCACAGCCTGATGATCTGCGTCAGGGCGCTCAGCAAGGCGTGCGCCTCGACAAGCTCCTGGCGTATCTGGGTAGAGGCGAAGGCCGGCGCAAGGCGCGCCAGCATTTCGGCGGTCGCGGTGCTGCGGCCGCCCTTTTCGATCTGGCCGGTGAGCGCTGCGACCTGCGCGATGAATTCGAGGTCGATCAGCCCGCCGGGAATGAGTTTCAGATCCCAGCGGTCGCGCGGCGGCTTTTCCGTCTCGAGCAGCGCCCGCATCTCGGATGCCTCTTTCCTGATCCTGGCTGCGTCGCGGTCGAGACCGACGATCGCCTCCACCTCCCGCTCGATCTCGGCGGCAAGCGTCGCCTCGCCGGCGACCACGCGGGCGCGCGTCAGCGCCATGTGCTCCCAGGTCCAGGCGTCGCGGCGCTGGTAGGTGCGGAAGGAATCGATATGGGTGGCGACCGGGCCCTTGTTGCCTGAAGGCCGCAACCGCAGATCCAGCTCGTAGAGCACGCCCTCGGCTGTCGGCGCCGACACCGCCGCGATCAGGCGCTGCGTCAGCCGCGCGAAATAATGTGAGGGCGCCAGCGGCTTGCGGCCGTCGGACTCGTCCGCGTCCTCGGCATGGTCGTAGAGCAGGATCAGGTCGACATCGGAGCCTGCGGTCAGCTCGCGGCTGCCGAGCTTGCCGAGGCCAAGCAGCGCCACGCGACTGCCTTTTACCCACCCGTGCTGGCGCGCGAACTCCTTCTCCACCGCCTCCAGCGCCGAACCGATCGTCAGGTCGGCGAGGTCGGAAAACGCCTTGCCGGCGCGGCCGGCGTCGATGGCGCCGGTGAGCAGGCGCACGCCGATCAGGAATTTCTGTTCCGAGCCGAAGATACGCAGGCGGTCGAGTACCTCCTCATAGGTCTCCGCGCCATCGAGGAACGCAGAGAGGCGGACGGACAGGTAGGCGCGGCTCGGCAGCTCCGACATCAGGCGCGGGTCGAGCAGGCCATCGAAGACATGCGGCCGCCGCGTGATGATGCCGGCGAGCCGCGGCGCCGCACCCATGATCGTGGCGATCAGCTTCAACAGACCGGGGTTCGACTGCAGCAGCGAGAAAAGCTGGATGCCGGCGGGCAGGCCCTTCAGGAACTCGTCGAAACGAAGCAGCGCTTCGTCGGCACGGCGCGTTTCGCCGAAGGCGCGCAGCAGGGCCGGCGTCAGCTCGGTCAGGCGCTCACGCGCTTCGGCCGACTGGGTCGCCCGGTAACGGCCGAAATGCCAGGTGCGGATCACGCGGCAGATATCGCTCGGCCGCGTGAAACCCAGCCCCTTCAGCGTCTCCAGCGTATCGGGATCGTCGACGTCGCCGGTGAAGACGAGATTGCCGACGCCGGCCGACAACTGCGGCGCGGTCTCGAACAGGGCGGCGTAGTGGAGCTCGACCTTGGCAAGCGACTGGCGGAAGGTCGCGTTGAACGCCTCGATCCCGTCGAAGCCGAGCATGCGGGCGATCCGCAGCATGCCCGGCTCATCTTCCGGCAGTGTGTGCGTCTGCTCGTCGGCCACCATCTGCAGCGCGTGCTCGACGCGGCGCAGGAACCAGTATTGCCCGGCCAGCTCGTCGCGTGCCTTCTCCGTCACCCAACCGCGATTGGCGAGCTCGGCGAGCATCGCCACGGTTTCGCGGCCGCGCAGCTCCTTGAAGCGGCCGCCGGCGATCAGCTGCTGCGTCTGCACGAAAAACTCGATCTCGCGGATGCCGCCGCGCCCGAGCTTCACATTGTGGCCGAAGACGGCGATCTCGCCGTGCCCCTTGTGCGCGTGGATCTGGCGCTTGATCGAATGGACGTCGGCGATCGCCGCATAGTCCATGTATTTGCGCCAGACATAGGGGGTGAGCTCGGCGAGCACTCGCTCCCCGGCGGCGATGTCGCCGGCCACGGGCCGTGCCTTGATCATCGCGGCGCGCTCCCAGTTCTGGCCGCGGCCCTCGTAATAGTTGAGCGCCGCCTCGACCGGGATCGCAAGCGGCGTCGAGCCTGGATCAGGGCGGAGCCGCAAATCCGTGCGGAAGACATAGCCGTGCTCGGTGCGGTCCTGCAGGATGCGCACCAGCCGGCGCGTCAGGCGCGAGAACAGGTCAACCCCGTCATGCGGGTCGATCACCGCCGGAGCATCCGGCTCGAAGAAGACGATCAGGTCGATGTCGGAGGAAAAGTTCAGCTCGCGTGCGCCGAGCTTGCCCATGCCAAGCAAGACCCAGCCGGAGCCCTTCGCCGGCTTTGCCGGGTCGGGCAGCTTCAGCTTGCCCTGGCGATGCGCGTCGGCGAGCAGGAAGTCGGCAGCCGTCGCGATGCAGGCATCAGCCAGGTCGGAGAGCCGGTGCACCGTCGTCTCGGTGTCCGCTTCGCCGGCGAGGTCGGAAAGCGCGATCAGGAAATGCGCCTCCGCCTTGAGCTGCCTGAGCCGCGCCATCACCGAGGTTTCGGTGGCTTCCTCGCCCACGCCGACGGCGCGGATTTCTGCGACGATCTCGTCAAACCGCGTCGCGACGGAGGCGCCGGCCAGCCGCTCCAACATGGCCGGGTCGCGCCGAACGCAGTCGCGCAGGAAATCGGAAAGCTGGAAGGCGGCAGCCAGGAAATTCGTCAGCGCGCCCCGCCGGCGAAGCAGGGAGGCGGCGGTCGCGGCACCGGCTTCGTCTGCCGCTTCGGCCAGCTCGGCAAGCTCGTCGCGCGCAGCATCGGCATCCATCGGCAGGAGCGTCCGCGCCGGCGCCAGCCATGTGCTGCCGGCCTTGCGCCCGGGCTTCGTATTGCGCGTCATGCTGCGGGCTTCTCTGCCGGGAAAACCATCACCACCGACAGGCCGGGCGATCGCGGAGCAAGTTCCAGGCTGCCACCGTGGAACTTCATGATCGCCTTGGCAAGGCTCAGGCCAAGGCCGGAACCCGGTTGCGACCGGCTCTGCTCCAGCCGCACGAAGCGCTCGGTCGCGCGCTGCCGGTCGGCCTCGTCAGGGATACCGGGACCATTGTCGTCCACGCTCAGCCTGATGGCCTCGCCGTCGCGGGCAAGGCGTACGATTACTTCCGGCCTCTCGACCGCGCCGGCGCTGTACTTGATTGCATTGTCGACGACGTTCGACAGCGCCTGGCCGATCAGCTCGCGGTTGCCGCTGACGGCGAAGCGACCAGCGCGCTCCGCCTTCAGCGCCACGCCCGCCTCTTCCGCCACTGCCTCGTACAACTCCACGACATCGCGGACGGCATCGGCAAGATCGATGGGCGCCGTCGATTCCGACGAATAGCCGGCCTCGAACCGCGAGATCATCAGGATGGCGTTGAAGGTCCGGATGAGCTGGTCGGATTCGGCGATCGTGGCTTCCAGCGCCTCGCGGTAGTCGCCGCTCTCCCTGGCGCCCGAAAGCGCTGCCTCGGCGCGGTTGCGCAGGCGCGTCAGCGGCGTCTTCAGATCATGCGCGATGTTGTCCGACACCTGCTTCAGGCCCTCGTTCAGGTCGGCGATGCGCGACAGCATGGTGTTCAGATTTTCCGACAGCCGGTCGAACTCGTCACCGCCGCCTGTCACCGGCAGGCGGCCGCTCAAATCGCCGCTCATGATACGCTGGCTGGCGCGCGAAACCGTATCGATGCGGCGCAGCGCCCGGCGCCCGACGAAAAACCAGATGAGCAGCGCAGAGAGCCCCATCAGGCCGATCGCCACCATGAGCGAGCGGCGCACCACGTCGCGAAACCGCTCGGGCTCGCCGAGATCGCGCCCGACCAGCATGATGAGCTGGTTGGGCAGCCTGAGCACCATGGCGATGGCGCGATGCGGCAGGGCGTCGGCGTCCGCCGCCGGCATGGCGTCGCCGCCGCGGCCGAGCGTCTCGCCGTAGCGCTGGTAGGCAAAGGGCTGCGGGGTCCAGCCTTCGTTCTCCAACACGCCGGGCTCGAGCGCCTGCACGTTGCCGGTCAGGATGCGGCCGTTGGGGTCGGCGATCAGATAGAGGTTGGCGCCGGGCTGGCGCGAGCGCCGGTCGATCGTGCGCACCAAGAGCGGCACGGAGCCGCGCTGGTAGGCGACGGCGAGCGCGGCCACCTCCTCGTTGATCGTCTCCATGGTCTGGTCGGCGAGCATGCGCGCCGACAGGCCGGTCATGTAATAGACCAGCAGGATCGCGCAGACGCTGAAAAGCAGGAGGTAAAGCGCGGAAAGGCGCGCCGCCGTCGTCTTCACGAGGGCGAGCAGCGTTCGCACGCGCCTACCCCGCCTTCAGCATGTAGCCGGCGCCGCGCACCGTGTGCAGGACTGGCGTATCAAAACCCTTCTCGATCTTGCCGCGCAGGCGCGAGACATGCACGTCGATGACATTGGTCTGCGGGTCGAAATGATAATCCCAGACATTCTCGAGCAGCATGGTTCGGGTCACCACCTGGCCGGCATGCCGCATCAGATATTCGAGCAGGCGGAACTCGCGCGGCTGCAAGGTGATCTCGCGGCCGGCGCGCCGCACCGTATGCGACAGGCGATCGAGCTCGAGATCGCCGACACGGTAGACCGTCTCGACATCCCTGGCGCCGGAACGGCGGTGCAGCACCTCGACGCGCGCAAGCAGCTCGGAGAAGGCGTAGGGCTTGGTCAGATAGTCGTCGCCGCCGGCACGCAGGCCGGTGACGCGGTCGTCCACCTCGCCCAGGGCCGAAAGGATGAGCACCGGGGTCTTGTTGCCGCGTGAGCGCAGGCCGGCAATGACCGAAAGCCCGTCGCGGCGCGGCAGCATGCGGTCGACGATCATCACGTCGTAGTCGCCGCTGTCGGCCAGCGCAAAACCGGTCTCGCCGTCACCGGCAAGATGGGCCGTGTGGCCGGCTTCGGCAAAGGCCTTTTCGAGATATTCGGCGGCCTCGCGATCGTCTTCGATCACCAGAATCTTCATGGCCGCCTTATAGAGCAATTCGCGCCCGAGTTCCCTCCCGGTGCGGGACGAAGAAGATGAGGAAGCGGCAGCGGGTGATGGGAGCCCGCTGCCGCTCGAACCGGACACGGATACTGACAGTCGTTCCGGTCCAGAGATCGCTCGGGCTGCCGGCCCGGGGGTGCTTACGACCGGCAGCATCGAACGTCCCTTTTTTTCCGCCTGTCGATCAGCCCTTGGCGACGGGGACGGCCACGAAGCGGCTGTCCTCGCCACGCTGGATCTGCATGAGCACCGCCTTGCGCCCTGCCTTCGACGCCTCCGCAACTGCCGCGCTGACGTCGTCGGCATTCGACACGGCACGGGCGTTCACCGAGGTGATGACGTCGCCCGGCTGGATGTCGCGGTCGGCAGCGGCGCTGTCGGGATCGACATCGGTCACGACCACGCCCTTGCCGTCATCGGCGCGGGTCACGGTGAGGCCGAGATTTTCGAGCGCGTTGGCGTCGGCCGGCGCCGGCTCCTCGACCGCGGCCTGCTTGTCCGAGCCCGGCAGCGTGCCGAGATCGACCTTGACCGAGGCGGTCTTGCCGTCGCGCCACAGCGAAACGTCGACCGTCTTGCCGGGCTGGATGCCGCCGATCACGCGGGCGAGTTCCTTCGGCGAGGCGACGTCGCGGCCGTCCACTGCCGTGATGACGTCGCCGGCCTTGATGCCGGCCTTCTCGGCCGGGCTGCCGGCCTGCGCCTCGGAAACCAGCGCGCCTTTCTCGCTCTGCATGCCGAGCGAATCGGCGATATCCTTGTTGATCGGCTGGATCTCGACGCCGAGCCAGCCGCGCGACACGGAGCCGTCCTTCATCAGGTCGCCGATCACCTCGCGCGCCGTGGAAGCAGGGATCGCAAACGCGATGCCGACATTGCCGCCGGACGGCGAGAAGATGGCGGTGTTGATGCCGACCACCTCGCCATTGAGGTTGAAGGCGGGGCCGCCGGAATTGCCGCGGTTCACGGCAGCGTCGATCTGGATGAAGTCGTCATACGGGCCGGAGCCGATGTCACGGCCGCGGGCCGAGACGATGCCGGCCGTCACGGTGCCGCCGAGACCGAACGGATTGCCGACGGCGACCACCCAGTCGCCCACGCGCACCTTCGAATCGTCGGCGAAATCGACATAGGTGAACTTCACATTGGAATCGACGACCTTGAGCACGGCGAGGTCGGTGCGCGGATCGGTGCCGATCAGCTTGGCGTCATATTCGCTGCCATTGTCGGTGACGACCGTGAACTCCTGGCCGTTGTCGACCACGTGGTTGTTGGTGACGACGTAACCGTCCTCGGAGACGAAGAAGCCCGAGCCCTGCGCCGACGGACGCGGCCCCTCGCGATGGCGACGGCCGAAGCCGCGGTCATTGCCGTCCGGACCGCGGAACTCGCGGAAGAAACGCTTCAGCGGATGATCGTCCGGCAGATTGTCGAAGCCGGGAGGATTGGAAAAAAGATTGGCGCCGTCGTCGGACGACAGCTCGAGGCGGGACTTGACGCGGACGGAAACGACGGCCGGCGATACCTTCTCGACGACGTCGGCGAAGCCAGGCGCCTGCGGAGCATCGACGCGGACGGCTTCGGCGAGCACCGGAGCGGTGCCGGTGGTGACTGCACCGAGCCCGATGGCGCCGGCGATTGCGACTGACGCGACCGCGGCGAGCAGCCGGGCGCGGGTGCGCGAAACTGGGGTGGACGACATGTGATGGTCTCCTGTTCTTGCTGCGCGGGGCGAATCTCGACGGCGCCCTCTGGGAGAAAGAGGTAGGCGCAGGCACCTTACGGGGCCATTTCCGCCAGATGAAATTTTGGTAATGTTTCCGGAGTCTGCCACGCCGCCACGAGAGCAAATCCAGGAAAAGTGGACACCGGTTTTCCGTTCGGATTTGCGTAAAAAACAAAGAGCTGGAGCATTTTGAAAATGCTCTAGCGTCGGTCCAGTTCCGTCCCCGCTTTCAGTCGCTCAAGATAGGCTTGGTAGATGAAACGGCGGTCACGCCGTCTCCCGGTTGTTTCTACAAGGATGCCTACTGTCACCAAGGCGCCGATCGCGCGAGCCGCAGTCGGCTTGGTCGTGCCGGTCAGTCTCATGGCGGTGGCGACGTCGACAATGGGATGGCGCGGGAGTTTCTCGAAGAGCCTGACAGCCGAGACGGACGTCGTTTCCGATGTGACCAGCTTGGCGCGGTCAGTGCTGACGAGACGGAACAATTCCTGTGCCGAGGCGACGGCCTCGTCGGATACCGTTGCAATGCCGTCCAGGAAAAAGTCGAGCCAACCTTCCCAGTCTCCTTCCAGCCGAACCAGATTGAGACGCCGATAGTATTGCTGCCGGTGCCGTTTGAAAAAAAGGCTGATGTAAAGCAGCGGCGTCCTAAGCAGTCCCCAATGCTCAAGAAGCAGCGCGATAAGCAACCGCCCGATCCGCCCGTTGCCGTCAAGGTAGGGGTGGATGGTTTCGAACTGAGCGTGCAGGAGGCCAGCACGCACAAGCTTGGGAAGCTCGTCTTCAGCGTGCATGTATTTTTCGAAATCGCTGAGCAGCCGCGGAAGCTCGTTCGGCGGCGGCGAAACATAGACTGCGTTCGTCGGCCGGCTTCCGCCGATCCAATTTTGGCTCCGGCGGACTTCTCCGGGCTGCTTATCAGCCCCGCGGACACCGCGCATCAGATGCATGTGCGCTTCGTTCAACAGGCGCATGGAGAGCGGCAAACCGCGCCTCGCCGCTAGCCGATGGCGGGCGTGGTTGAGCGCATCAAGATAGTTGGTGACTTCCTCTATGTCGGCGTCGGGGCTCGCCGGTTCTTCAAACTCGAATGTCAGGAGGTCGACGAGCGTCGCCTGTATGCCTTCGATCTGCGAGGAAATCACAGCTTCCTTGCGCACGAAGGCATAAACGAACCAGTCAACTGACGGCACCATCGCACTTGCAAGCTCGAGCCTGAGGAGGGCTTGCTCCGCTTCGCGGACTCGGTCAGCCAAATCGCCTTCGATCGCAAGCGAAGGGTTCGCTGGGGGGAGGCCAAAGGGAACGAAGGCGTCTACCCTCTCGCCACCGGCGACGACACTTTGATAGCGGCCCGTCTTGCGTTTTGCCATCAGCGAGAGGCGGCCCGTTCGGACTCGACTCCAAAGGAACAAGGTCGTTCCCAAGAGTCCTCGTTAGGAACGAACTCTTTACTAACACCCTTTGCTAGTCAAGCATTCGTTACTAACTTCCGCCTGCTCTACTCGCCGCTCCGAAGGAGCTTCTCAAGCGCCGCGTCTTCCTCGGCGGTCAGGCCGCCCGCACCAGGCGCTCGTTGTCTCCTCGTCGCGAGGAGCAAAAACGCCCCGCCCGCCACCAGCAATACAACCGGCGTCGCCCAAAGCGCCGCGTTCCTCACACTGAAGCGCGGCTGCAGCAGCACAAACTCGCCGTAGCGGGCGACGATGAAATCGATGACCTCCTCATCCGTATCGCCGGCCATCAGCCGCTCGCGCACCAGCACGCGCAGGTCGCGCGCCAGGTCGGCGTCGGAATCGTCGATCGACTGGTTCTGGCAGACGAGGCAGCGCAGCCGCGCCGAGATCGCGCGGGCACGCTCCTCGAGCGCAGGATCGGCCAGCACCTCGTCCGGCGTCAGCGCAAATGCCGGCAGCATGAGGACCGCAGCCATCGCCGCGAGCGCAAGCAGGATGGAGCGCAAGCGCTTCATTCGGCCGGCTCCGGCTGCGCAATGCGCTTGCGCCTGGCCGGCGCGCCGACGCGCAGGCGGCGATCGAGCAGCGAGACGAAAGCGCCCGCCATCATGAAGATCGTCCCGCCCCAGATCAGCGTCACCAGCGGCTTCCACCAGACCCGCACGACGACCGCGCCGCCGGACGTCGCATCACCGAGCGAGACGTAAAGCTGGCTGAAGCCGATGGTGCGGATGCCGGCTTCCGTGGTCGGCATCTGACGCACCGGATACATACGCTTGGCCGAAACGACCTCGCCGCGCGCGGCGCCACCTTTTGAAAGCGCGAAGGCGGCGCGCTCCTCGACATAGTTCGGGCCCTGCGCTTCTTCGATGCCGAGGAAGCTCAGCGTGTAGCCGGAAATCTCGATCGTCTCGCCCGGCTTCACAGCCACGATCCGCTCGGCCTCGAAAGCGGTCACGGCGACGATGCCGAGCAGCGTCACGCCAAGTCCGAGATGCGCGAGCGAGGTGCCGAAAACCGAGCTTGGCAGGCCGGCGAGCCGGCGCATCGCCACGCCGAAACCGACGGAACCGGCCCCTGCCCTCAGCGCAAGATCGGTGAGGGCACCGAGGATCAGCCACGCGGCCAGGCCGATGCCGAGCGCGGCGGCGACCGCGGCGCTGTCCACGAACAGGTACACCGCCAGCACGACAAGCAGTGCTGCGGCAAAGGCCGTCATCAGCCGCTGTGCCGCGCCGAGAAGGTCGCCGCGCTTCCAGGCGAGCAGCGGCCCGAACGGCACGATGGCGAGCAGCGGCAGCATCAACGGCCCGAATGTGAAGTTGAAGAATGGTGCGCCGACCGAGATGCGGTCGCCGGTCGCGGCTTCGAGGAACAGCGGATAGAGCGTGCCGACCAGCACCGTCGCCGTTGCCGTGGTCAGGAACAGGTTGTTGAGCACAAGCGCGCCTTCGCGCGAGATCGGCTGGAACAGCCCGCCGGCGGTCAATGACGGCGCGCGCAGCGCGAACAGCGCCAGCGAGCCGCCGATGAAGATGGTGAGGATGGCGAGGATGAAGACGCCGCGGCTCGGATCGGTGGCGAAGGCGTGCACCGAGGTGAGCACGCCCGAGCGCACCAGGAAGGTGCCGAGCAGCGAGAGCGAGAAGGTGAGGATGGCAAGCAGCAGCGTCCAGATCTTCAGCGCCGCGCGCTTCTCCATGACAATGGCAGAATGCAGCAGGGCCGTGCCCGCCAGCCAGGGCATGAAGGAGGCGTTCTCCACCGGATCCCAGAACCAGAAGCCGCCCCAGCCGAGCTCGTAATAGGCCCAGTAGGAGCCCATGGCGATGCCGCCGGTGAGGAACAGCCAGGCGGCCAGCGTCCACGGCCGCACCCAGCGCGCCCAGGCCGCGTCGATGCGTCCTTCGATAAGCGCTGCGACGGCAAAGGAGAAGCAGACCGAAAAGCCGACATAACCGAGGTAGAGCAGCGGCGGATGGATGGCGAGGCCGATGTCCTGCAGCACCGGATTGAGATCCTGGCCTTCGATCGGCGCCGGGTCGAGCCGCGCAAACGGGTTCGACGTGACCAGGATGAACAGCAGGAAAGCCGCCCCGATCATGCCTTGCACGGCAAGCACATTGGCTTTCAGCGTCGCCGGCAGGTTGCCGCCGAAGACCGCGACGAGCGCGCCGAAGAAGGCGAGAATCAGCACCCAGAGCAGCATCGAGCCCTCATGGTTTCCCCAGGTGCCGGTCAGCTTGTAGATGAACGGCTTGGCCGAATGGGAATTCTGCCAGACATTCGCGACCGAGAAGTCGGACGCCGCATAGGCGGCGACCAGCACGGCGAAGGCGAGCGCCGTCAGCAGAAAGCCGGCGATCGAGACCGGCCCGCCGATGGCAGCCATCCGGTCATCACCGAACCGTGCGCCGGCCAGCGGCACAAGCGACTGCACGATCGCCAGAGCGAACGCCAGGACGAGGGCGAAATGTCCGATCTCAACCATCGGTCTAGTCGGATTCCTGCCAGACGCCCTTTTCCTTCAGGCTGTCGGCGACCTCCTTCGGCATGTAGGTCTCGTCATGTTTGGCGAGCACGCTATCGGCGACGAAGACGCCGCCCGCATCGAAGCTGCCCTCGGTGATCACGCCCTGGCCCTCGCGGAAAAGGTCCGGCAGGAGGCCCGTATAGCTGACCTTCACCGTGTCGGTCTTGTCGGTGACCCCGAAACTGACGGTCGTGCCCTGCCCGCGCACCACCGTTCCATCCGCCACCAGCCCGCCGAGCCGGATGCGCTGGCCGGGCTCGAGCGCGGTCTGCTTCAAGTCGCCGGGCATATAGAAGTATGAGGCCTTGGCGCCGAGCGCGTAGAAGGTGAGGAAGGTCGCAAGGCCGAGGAAACCGAGGCCCGTTCCGATCACCGACAATCGCTTCTGCTTGCGCGTCATCATCTCAATCCGTCGCCGTCAGCCCGAGGCCGGCTGCAAAATCCTGCAAGCCGGCGGCCGCGCTCGTGCCCTTGCCGAGTGCCGCCACGCCACGCGACAGCGCATCGCGCGCTTCGTCGTGCTTGCCGAGCACCATGTAGGAACGAACAAGCCGCTGCCATCCTTCCGCATCGTTCGGGTTTTCGCGCAGCCGCGCGTCGAGCTGGGCCACCATGCCCTCGACCATGGCGACGCGGTCTTCCGCGTTCATGCTCTCCGCCGCGGCGACATCCTCGGCGGTCGGGCCCGGCTCTGCGCCGCCGGCCACGCGTGCGCCCGCCTCCGCGATCGCCTGCTCGGTGGCGCCGCGCCATGGCGATTCCGGCGGAAGCGATTTCAGCAATTCCCGCCAGGCGGCATTTGCCTCCGCATAGCGGCCTTCCTGCGCGTACGCCGCGGCCAGGAAGAACCGCGACTTGGGCTCGACCGGTTCCAGCGTCAGCGCCCGCTCGAACGCAGCCCTGGCCTCCGGCGTCACCTTGCGTGCAACTGTTGCCAACGCCTCGCCGAGGCCTGCCTCGCGCTGGGCGTCCGGTCCGTTGAGGCGGATCGTGTTGCGATAGGCGGTCACCGAGTCCGCCGGGCGGCCGACGCGCAGATAGACCGGGGCCAGCACCTCCCAGCCCTTGCCGTCGTCCGGATTGGCGGCGAGATGCGCTTCGGCCCGGACGATCAACTCCTCGACGGAGCTTTTCGCCAGGTCGGCCGAAAGCCTGGCGCTGAGCGGCTGCGACGGCAGATCCGGCGAGCCCAGGTAACCGTAGAAACCCCAGCTCAGCAGCGGCACGGCGAGGATCGCCACGGCAGGCACCAGCTTTCGCCAGGCCCCGGCGGCCCGCACCGAGCCTTCCTCCGGAACGACGCCCAGCCGCAGAATGCGCCTGCCGATTTCGGCGCGCGCCTCGCCCGCCTCGGAGGTCCCGATCAGGCCGCGCGCCGCATCCCGCTCGACCTCGGCAAGCTGGTCGCGATAGACTGCAAGGTCGTGCGCGCTCGCCGGCGCGGCGGCGCGCGAACGCATCAACGGCAGCAATATCGCGAGGCAGGCCCCGAAGGTCAGAAGCGCCGCGGCGGTCCAGAAAAGCATGACGAACTCAATACCGGCTGCCCGCCAGCCTGCCAATTCGCGCAGGCTGCGGCCGATTGGCTGGCATTTTTGCGTCCGAAGCGGCCTTTTCAAGGCACCTTTCGGTGAACGCAGGCAGAGTTCAGGTGAGCGGCGTCCAGCTGCCGTTTGCGTTGCGGCAGGCAGTGCCGCGCGCCGCCTTCGACTGCCCGCCGCCGTAGACGGTGTGGGCGTACTGACGGCAGTCCTGCGAGCCGACACGATAAGGCTGCGACGCAACCACCTCGCCGTAGCGCGCCGAGACCTCGCTGCGCCAGGTCACGATCTGGCCGTTCGGCGTATGCTCGAGCGCCTTGTAATCGGCCTCGAGCGCCCGGTTGCGCTCGGAATCCTCGAGCCCCTGCCCGATGGAGCCGGCGATCAGCCCGCCATCCATTGCCCTGACGATGTCGGCCGCGACGGGTTTTTCCGATTTCGGCTTGGCTGTGCCGGCGAGCGCCAGCGGCCCGCCGCCCGTACGGCCGGCGCCGACCGACAGGCAGCCCGGCAGAACCAGCATTGCAGCGATAAGCACTGCGGTCTTTTTCATCCTGCGCACCGGTTTCCTGGGAATGGAGCCGAAGAAGCGATCAAGATACGGGATCGTTCCCGCGGTAGGTTTCATGTTTGGCCGAAATGGGGCCGTATGTTGCAGTGCGGTCACTATGCACCCTCAACTTGAAAGCGCGGCCGCGCCGAGGCTCGGCTGTCACTGCGCGCGCTTGAGCTCGATCACGGCGCGCAACCCGGCGAGCTCGGAGCGCTCCAGAGCCAGCCGGCCGCCATATTCGCTGACCAGATCGGCAACGATCGACAGCCCCAGCCCGGTCCCCGGCGTCTTCTCGTCCAGCCGCCTGCCGCGCTTCACGGCTTCCCGCGCCTTGTCCTCGGGTATGCCCGGGCCGTCATCTTCCACCGTCATGCGGAAAAAAGCCGGATCGGCGGCCACAGCCACGCTGACCAGCATTGCGCTCTTGCCCCATTTCATCGCGTTTTCAAGCAGGTTGCCGGCAATTTCCTCCAGATCCTCGCGCTCGCCGGCGAACAGAATCTCTTCGGATGGCTGTGTCAGGCGCACGGTTTTGCCCTTTGCCAGCTTTTCCATCACCCGGACCATGCGCTCCAGCGTCGGCCCGACCGGCGTGCGATAGACGACGCTGTCGCGCTGCGCGGCGATGCGGGCGCGCTGCAGATAATGGTCGAGCTGCTTCTGCATCGCCGTCGCCTGCTCGGCGATCAGCGTGCCCTTGGCGCCGCCGATCGTGCGGCTCTCGTTGATGAGCACGGCCAGCGGCGTCTTCAGCGAATGCGCCAGATTGCCGACCTGGGTGCGGGCGCGCTCGACGATGCGCTTGTTGTTCTCGATCAATGCGTTGGTTTCGTTGGCGAGCGGTGAAATCTCGGAAGGGAAGGCGCCGTCGAGCCGCTTTGCCGTTCCCTGGCGCACCAGGCGCAGCGCCTCGCGCACCTGCGACAATGGCCGCAATCCGAGCAGAATGGCGATCGCATTGATGGCGATCATGCCGGCGCCGAACAAAGCGAGGTAGGTGTAGAGCCGCCGCTCGAAGGCGGCGATGTCGCTTTCGAGCTCGCTGCGGTTGCCCATGACGCGGAAGCGGGCAATGAGGTCGCCCGTGCCCAGCGTGAACTCGCTCTCGAAGACGAGGATCAGCTCCCCGGCAATGCCTGCGGTGGTGTAGCTGCGCTGGAACCCGGCACTGAACGGGATTTCTTCCGGCGTCGGCGACGGGATGGCCTCGGTCATGGAGCCCGAGCGCAGCGTGCCCTTCAACTCAGGCGAGACGGGCTCGACCGACCAGTACCAGCCGGAATTCGGTCGCGAGAAGCGAAGGTCGCCGAGGTCGGGGCTGCCGGTCAGCGTGTTGGCGTCCGAGACGCCGACCGAGCTGATCAGGTTGAACAGATGCGCCGAAAGCAGGCTGTCGAAGCCGCGCTGGCTGGCCTCGCGGTAGAGCGTGCCGATCACCGTGGCGATGACGATCAGCGCCAGCACCGCCCAGATGGTGGAGAAGGCAATGACGCGCAGGGTCAGCGAGCGCGGAAAGAACCGTGCCCGCTGCGGGTTGGAAGGGGTTTCAGCCGAAGGAGCGTCGAGGCTCACGCATCGGGCTCGCGGATGCGGTAGCCCATGCCGCGCACCGTTTCGATCATGTCGATGCCCATCTTCTTGCGCAGGCGGCCGACAAACACTTCGATCGTGTTGGAATCACGGTCGAAATCCTGGTCGTACAGGTGCTCGACGAGCTCGGTGCGCGACACAACCTCGCCCATGTGGTGCATGAGATAGGCCAGCAGGCGGAATTCGTGCGAGGTGAGCTTCAGCGTTTGGCCGTTGACGTCGGCTTTGGATGCGCGCGTGTCCAGCCTGAGCGGGCCGCAGGAAAGCTCGGACGAGGCGTGGCCGGCCGAGCGGCGGATGAGCGCGCGCACGCGGGCGAGCACTTCCTCCATGTGGAAAGGCTTGGTGACGTAGTCGTCGGCGCCGGCATCGATGCCGGAAACCTTGTCGCTCCAGCGGTCGCGCGCGGTCAGCATCAGCACCGGCATCTTGCGGCCGTCGCGGCGCCAGCGCTCGATGACGCTGATGCCGTCCATCTGCGGCAGGCCGATGTCGAGCACCACCGCGTCATAGGGTTCCGTATCGCCGAGAAAATGCCCTTCCTCGCCGTCGAAGGCCTTGTCGACGACATAGCCAGCATCGGTCAGCGCGGCCGAAATCTGCCTGTTCAGATCCTTGTCGTCTTCGACAACGAGTATGCGCATGGAATCACCGGTCGGTTGAAACCTGAGCGGCAAGGTATAATCCCATTTTGCTGCTCAGGAAAATCGCCGGGAAGGCCGTCAGTTCGGCACCACGAACTCCGACCGGCGCGGCCGCTGGCCATCCTTGCCGGGAACCAGCACCACGATGACGCAGACATTCTGGCCGCCCCGATTTTCGGCCTGCGCCTTCGCCAGCTGGCCGCCATTTTGCTGTGCGATCTGCTGGCCGATGGCGTAGCAGTCGCCGGCCGCGAGCACCACCAACTCCGGCACGCTCGGCGCCGGCAGCATCGGCTGCGCCGCCTGCACCCCGGAAACGGCGAGCAGCGCGGCGAAAGCCCCGGCTGCGGCGCTCCTGGCTATGGATCGGAACTTCATCATGGCTGCGTTCTAACCGAGCGCGCCTGAATGCGGAATGAATGGATTGTGGCCATGCATCACCCCCGAAGCATGCCTATTTACAGGCCGCCGCGCTATGGACACGCGGCGAACCGAGCCAGCCTAGCCGATCCGGCTCGCCGCGGCGAGCCGGATCGGCAAAACCCGGATCGGCAAAACAGGGAAAAACAAGCCATGCCGCCTGAACCGAAGACACTCCAGAGGGTCGACTATACCGTCGCCAATGATGGCGAAGCGAGCCGCATCACGCTCACCACGGCAGACGGCCAGGAGCTCACCTTCGAGCTGACCTACCGCCAGCTCGGCCGTTTCATCGAGCCGTTGCGCGCGATGGCCGGCGACATGCGCGATCGGCTGCTCAAGAAGGGCGAGAAGCTGAAGGCCGAGGTGCTCGCCGAGCTTTCGGAGGCCCGAACGGTGGAGGCGGTGCTCTTTGCCGTGGACGAAACGACCGGCGAGCAGGTCATGAGCATCGAGGGCAAGGACCTCGGCGTCCTGGCGCTGCGGCTGCCGGACGGCGTGGCCGCTGCGATCGCGGAACACCTCGGCGGTGCGGCTCGGACCAGGCATTGATCGAATCGCGGGCGTGCTCACGGCCAGATTCCCTCGCGCGGGCTTGCCTGCTCGTTATCCAGCGCAATCGTGTAGCTGTCGACGAAGCTTTGAGCGTGCAATAGCTGCCGCGCCCGCGATGCCGCCGCGCTCTTCACCATCTCGTCAACTCACCGCCCGGCCGTCTTGCCGCTGCCATCAAAATCGGGGAAGGTTTGATCAGCCGCCGGCGTCAGGGAGAGCATGCCCTGAAAACGCCGGTTTGCCTTTGCAAGGCTGGCGACCAGGCAACAAACGACTGTTTTGCGTATGGACAACCCGTTCGAGCGGAAGAAACCGAAAGGACCAAGGGCCTCGCGGCTGCTCGCGGTCGACGCCTGGCTCGATTCCACGCTCTACGAGGGCAGCTTCAAGGCCCGCGAGATATGGGAAAACCTGACTATTTTCTCGCGCCGTTTCCGCGTCACCGGCTGGCGGCGCTGGCTGGTCGAGCTGTTTTCCGAAGCCGCGACGATGGGGACGGCCGGCTGCATCCTGCTTCTGGCGCTGGCGCTCACCGCTTTCGAGGAGACTGCCGGCGACTGGCGCGCGCAGGACGATCTCGCCGTCACCTTCCTTGACCGCTACGGCAACGAGATCGGCCAGCGCGGCATCATCCAGCGCGATTCCGTGCCGGTCGACGAGATGCCGGACTATCTGATCAAGGCCGTGCTCGCCACCGAGGACCGCCGCTTCTTCGAGCATTTCGGCATCGACATCTTCGGCCTGATCCGCGCCATGAGCGAGAACGTCAAGGCAAACTCCGTCGTGCAGGGCGGCTCCACGCTGACCCAGCAGCTCGCAAAAAACCTCTTCCTGTCGAACGAGCGCACGGTCGAGCGCAAGATCAAGGAAGCGTTCCTGTCGCTGTGGCTCGAGATGAACCTCTCCAAGAAGGACATCCTGCAGCTCTATTTGGACCGCGCCTATATGGGCGGCGGCACATTCGGCATCGCGGCGGCGGCCGACTTCTACTTCGGCAAGCAGGTCAAGGACCTGAACCTCGCCGAATCGGCCATGCTCGCCGGCCTGTTCAAGGCGCCGGCAAAATACGCTCCGCACATCAACCTGCCGGCCGCACGAGCCCGCGCCAACACCGTGCTCAACAATCTGGTCGAAGGCGGCTTCATGTCGGAAGGCCAGGTGCTGCAGGCGCGCCTCCATCCCGCCGACGTCATCGACCGCGGCGACCGCAAGAGCCCCGACTTCTTCCTCGACTGGGCCTTCGAGGAAGTGCGCCGCGTCGCCGCCAGGAAAGGCGTGCAGTCGATGGTGGCGCGCACCACCATCGACATGAACATCCAGCGGGCGGCGGAAGAATCGCTCGAGTACCATCTGCGCCAGCACGGCAAGGAGTATGGCGTCACCGAAGGCGCCATCGTGGTGATCGAGACCAACGGCGCCGTGCGCGCCATCGTCGGCGGCCGCGACTACGGCGCCTCGCAGTTCAACCGCGCCACCAAGGCGCTGCGCCAGACCGGCTCGTCCTTCAAGGCTTATGTCTACGCCGCCGCCATGGAGGCCGGGTTCACGCCCGATTCCGTCGTTTCCGATGCCCCGATCTCATGGGGCGGCTGGTCGCCGAAGAATTATACGCGCGGCTATTCCGGTCATTTGACGCTCGCCACGGCGCTGGCGAAATCGATCAACACCGTGCCGGTGCGGCTGGCCAAGGAGCATATCGGCACCGAGCCGATAAAGGCGCTGACCGAGGCGATGGGCGTCGAATCGCCGATCAGCGCGCACAAGACCATGGTGCTCGGCACGTCCGGCATGACCGTCATGGACCAGGCGACCGGCTATTCCGTCTTCGCCGACGGCGGCTATGCGGGCATCAGGCACGGCCTGACCCAGTTGCTGACGCATGGCGGCGAAGTGATCTGGGATTTCAACCGCGACGTGCCGCCGCCGCACCGGGTGCTTTCCGAGCAGGCGGTCGCGTACATGAACCAGATGCTGGTCAAGGTGCCTGAGGAAGGCACCGGCCGCCGCGCCGCACTTCCCAACATCCGCTCGGCCGGCAAGACGGGCACCACGCAGGCTTACCGCGACGCCTGGTATGTCGGATACACCGGCAACTACACGGCCGCCGTCTGGCTCGGCAATGACGACTTCACCTCGACCCGCAACATGACCGGCGGCTCGCTGCCGGCCATGACGTGGCAGCGGCTGATGGCCTATGTGCACCAGAACATCGAGCTGAAGCCGCTCCCCGGCCTGGAAGCGCCCTTCATCGAGCCTGCGCCGAAGGATCATGACGCGCCGGCGCCGGCCGTTGCCGGCGCGTCCGGCTCGCCGGATACGCTCACGGCCGAGGATGAGCGCCCGCCAGTCCTTTCGGCCAACACGACGCGGCTCCTGACCGAGATGAGCGAGCTCTTTCGCACCGCTCCCCCGATCGAAGCCCCGGCCGAGCCTGCCACGCTGTCGTCGCTCTGATCTGCACACCGTTTGAGGCCGTGCCGCAAAGATGGCAGTCGGCAAAAGGCAATAGGCAGTCGGGTTTGAAATCGGCCTTCCTGCCGCCTGTTGCCGACTGCCGACTGCCCCTGGACCGTGGTTGCGTTGGTACGGAACTTGCGCGCGCCCGACGCGATGGTCTATCCGGGACACGAACTCCTCCTGCCAGGCCTTCATGCTGAAGCCGCTCCTCTTCACGCTTACCGTGCTCGTCATCGCCATCGGCGGCGGTGCGACCAGCGTGTGGTATGCGCTCGAAGCGCAGGAAGGCGTGGGCGCCGTCTCGATCGGCGGCTGGACCGCCTACCCTTCGATCGGCACACCCGACGCCGACCCATATTCCAAGGCGCGCGTCGCGCGCGAGGGCCTGCTGGCGCTCGGTCATGCCGAAGGGCTCGTCTTCGTTGCGCATCTGGATTCGCGCGGCGACGCGCTCGATCGCCGCTGCAGCTACAAGATCGAAGGCCCGACGCCGCCCGCCCGCTTCTGGACGCTTTATGCCGGCGACATGTCACACACGGTTCTGGCCTCGCAGAAATGGCCGGTGCCGGCGATCCAGTCGCAAAACGCGCTGCGCGCGCCGGACAATACGATCTCGATTGCCTTCGGCCCGCATCCGACGCCGGGCAACTGGCTGCCGGTGGACGGCAGCGGAAGCTACACCTTCGTGCTCACGCTTTACGACACGCCGCTCGCCAACAACCCGGTCTTTTCCGAGGTCGAGCTGCCGCAGGTGCTGAGGACGACCTGCGATGGCTAGATTCGTCTACGCCACCCTGCTCGGCATCGTCGGCGCCGGCATCGTTCACATCGCCATCCTGCTGCTTTTGCCGGCGCTGTCGGAGCGCGATTCGTGGTCAAGGCTGGCGGAAGCGGGTGAGCTTTATTCCGTCGTGCCGATCCAGGGCAGCGCCGATACGCCGCCGCTGGTCAAGGCTTACGACCCGATGTTCGACTCGCGCGCCTGCCGCTTCGACCTTACCGAAGGCATCGTGCATGTGTTTGCCGAGGGCACGGTGCAGTTCTGGTCGGCCTCGGTCTACGATCGCAACGGCCAGAACATCTATTCCTTCAACGATCGTACGGCGTCCGGCGGCGAGCTCGACTTCGCCGTGGTCACGCCGGTGCAGATGATCGAGATCAGGAAGGAACTGCCGCCCGAATTCCAGTCCTCGATCTTTGTCGAGACACAGGCCGATCAGGGGATTGTGGTGGTGCGTGCCTTCGTGCCGGACGAGACCTGGCGGCCGGCGGTGACGCGTTACCTGGACAGCATTGCCTGCACGCTGGAATAGGGCCGGCTACTTCGAGCCGCGCTTGCGGCGCCGGCCGCGACCGCTCGTCTCGCCCGTCCCCGTCGGTTCGGTCTCGACGCGACGCTCATAACGCACGCCCGGGAAAATGATGATCGCCGCGGGCTGGCCGACGCCAGCCACCGGGTGCTTCGCCGCCGTACGCTCACGCGGCGAGAAAGGCAAAATGCTTGCCATGACCTCGCGAGTTCCCCTCTGCCGGAGTGACCACGCAACGCCTCCGCTCCTGATAAGACCCCTACAGGGTTAACAGCTTGTGAACGGATCGCATTTAGATTGAAGCATACGCGGGATATCCGCGAGGCTGCCACAATCCTCGCGAGACTGCCCGCCGGTTGTACTTGTGTTTTGCGTCAGGCGTGCCCCCGTGTCCGCATCCGATTTCAGGCAGATCGCTGTCCGCTCCGAATCCGGCAAGGCCGAGCGCCTTTTCCGCGCCGCCATCTCCGCCTTCTGCTCGCTCACACGGCCCTCGCGACGCGAGATCGCGCAACTGGAAGATCTCGCGCTGCCGCTGTTCGAATGCGTGTCGGTGGAGACGAAACGCTTCGCCGCCGCGGCACTGTCGGAATGCGCTTCCGCGCCCGCCGCGCTCGTCGGGCGGCTGTGCAACGAGGCGGTGGACGTCGCCGCCCCGCTGCTCATCCGCTCGGCAGCCCTCACCGACGTCGATCTCATCGCGCTGATCGGCCGTCATGGGCTGCCGCATGCGCGCGCCATCGCCCGCCGCTCCGCACTTCATCCGACCATCGGCGACCTGATTGCCGCATTGGAGCGCCCGCGGCTGGTGCGGGCCGCACCGCAGGAAACGAAACCGATGCAAGTTCCGCCTGCTCCCGACTTCGCAGCGCAAGATTCGATCGAGAAGGGTTCGCCACGCCCGAAGCCCGGCGAGCGTGCCGAAAATGCAAGGCGGCGGCTGCGCGCCATGATGCGCCCGGCCGATCCCGCCCCCGCCCAGGAAGGCCTGCCGGTCGAGGCCCCCACCACCATCTACCGCAAGCTGCGCGACGGCGCGCTGACGGGCAACACCGGCCTGCTCGCCGCATGCCTGGCCGAGCTGCTTCGCATCGACCCGCGCCGAGCCCGTTCGATCGCCGAGACCGACAACTACACCGACCTGCTCATCGCGCTGCGTGGGCTCGGCCTGACGGAAGAGCAGGCCTTCATCGTCGCCGCTGCAGCCTTCCCGCGGCTTTTCGGCCATGCCGAAGCCGTGCGGCTGTTCCTCGAGCGCTACCGGCTCTGCGATCCGGACACGGCGAAGGACAAGGTGCGCGACTGGCGGGCCGCCGGCCTTTCGGAACTGTTGCGACCCACTGCAGCCAACGAAGCCAGCGGCGGGCATCGCTCGCTGACCGCCTGACCAGGGTTGCCGCCCGGGATGCCGTTTACGCCGTCGCGATCGACAGCAGCTCAGCCGTGGGTGCCTTGCCCGGCTCCAGCTCGACCACCCAGAAATCAGGGTCGAAGCGCATCTCGCGCTGAAACCGTTTGTCGACCGCCTCGTCGGTCATCTGCTCGCCGACGAGCGTGAACTGCCGATCGTCGGGACGCGCCGTGTCGTAGCTTGCCTGCGCCGCAGGACCATAAAGCGAAACGCCACCCAACCTGTCGCGCGTCAGCACGAACACGGCGCCGGCCTCGGTTGCACCGCGACGCACGACGGCGCCGAAACCGCCGTCGACGAACACACGCCGCAGCAGAGCCGCCACCCAGAGATCGGTCGTTACGCGCATCGCTTAAGGCAGTAAGGCAGTAGGGCCGTAAGGCAATAGGGGAATTGCGACTGGGCTGGGAATGGCACCGAGTGCAGAGGAGCGCGGCCCCCTACTGCCCTACTGCCCTACTGCCCTTCTGCCCTAATCCGTCAGCCCCACCTCCCGCATCTTGGCATAGAGGGCCTCGTCCGGCTCGCCGGTGACCGGCAGACCGAAGAGTGTCTGGAACTCCTTGATGGCCGCACGCGTCTTGCTGCCGGCCACGCCGTCAACATCGATCGCGTCGTTGCCGAAGGCCTTCAGGCCCGCCTGAACCTTGCGGATGCGCGCGGCGGCCTCCGCCTCTGCCGCGCTCGCCATCCTTTCGGCTGCCGGCTGCTTCACGGACGCCTCGATGATGGCGGCCGTCTGGTCGCGGCCGGCGAGCTTTTCGATGAGCCCAGGGTCGACCCGGCCCGTCACCGGCAGCCCGTTCGCCGCCTGGAATTCCTCGATCGCCTTGCGCGTTGCCGGGCCCGCCTGCCCGTCCACGGCGCCGGAATAAAAATTGAGCTCGAGCAGCGCCTGCTGCGCTTCCGCCACTGCCGGATCGCGGCGCGGCGCCGTCTCGACGACACGCGGCCCGGCTTCATGGCCGCCCGCCTCGTCCGTCACCCGCACCGTTTCGGCGTCGCGCACGATGCGCGTGACGAAAAACGCATCCTCGTGGAAATGCGGCTGGTACCAGAGCGCATTGGCCGAAACATAGGAAAGCGCAACGAGGAAAGCCGTCGTGCCGCCGGTCAGGACCGGCTTGCGCGCCAGCGCCCCGCCGACAGCGGCCAGAACCTGCCGCGTCGGGCTTTCGACCTCGTCGTCCAGATCAGGCAGTCTTGCGGAGCGTCCCATGGGTCGCCTCTTCGAACATGTTTGGTTGCGGCCCGCCGCGGCCGGCCGGCCCGCCGGCGGGAAGGCTGACCGTGACGACCGTGCCCTCCCCTTCCGTGCTTTCGATGGTCATCGTTCCCTTATGCAGCGCCACCAGCCCCTTCACCACTGCGAGGCCAAGCCCGGTGCCTTCGAACTGCCGCGTATAGTCGTTCTGGATCTGGGCAAAGGGACGGCCGAGCCGCTGCATATCCGCCTCGGCAATTCCGATGCCGGTGTCGCTCACCCAGAACAGGACACGCGAGCCGAGCCTTCTTGCCCCAATGGTGACTTTGCCGCCCGCCGGCGTGAATTTCACCGCGTTGGCGACGAGGTTGATCAGCATCTGGTTGACGGCGCGGCGGTCGGCCGTCAGCTCGCCTGTGCCCGGGGCGACACCATCGACCAGGGTTATGCCCTTCGCCTCGGCCTGGAAGGCCAGCATGGCCCGCGCCATCTCGACCGCATCGCCCAGCCGGAACGGCTCGGGCGCGATCTCGTAGGCGCCCGATTCGATCTTCGACATGTCGAGGATCGAATTCACCAGTGACAGAAGGTGGCTGCCGGATTCGCGGATCAGGCCGACATAATCGCGCTGCCGCGCTTCGCCGAACGGCCCGGCCATGCCGCCGAGCAGCATGTCGGAAAAGCCGAGAATGGCGTTGAGCGGCGTGCGCAGCTCGTGGCTCACCGTGGCAATGAAGCGGTTCTTGGCGATCTCGCCGCCGTCCGCAGCGTCGCGGCTGGCGGCCAGCCGGGTCCGCATTTCAGCCGCTTCCGCACCGTCGCGAAGCATCGCCACGACCGGCGCGTCGGGCCTGCTCGCGCGCACCATTTCCACGGTGTAGGGACGATAAACGCCCGGGCCGGTCCCGGCGGCAGGCGCCCGCAACCTCAGCTCCAGCCGGTGCGCGGCCGCGCCTTCGCGTATGTCGGCCACGGCCGAAAGATAGGCGACCCGGTCGGCAACGTGCAGGCGCTCGAACAGCCCGGTCGCAAGCAACATCTCCGCTGGCAGGCCGAACATCCGCCGCACCGGCCCACGCGTCTCGACCACATCGCCATTGCCGGCAACGGCAAACACGGCCATGTCGAACAGTTCCTCGACCGGCGTGTCTGCGCGTTCCTGCGGGTCGGCGGCAGCCGCGTCTAGCAGGAGCTTCCCGCGCACCACGAGCGAGGTCGCATAGATCGCCGGGATCAGCCAGTGCCAGCCGCTCGGCGCGTCGGTGTTGGCCAGCGCCGCGGCGAAGAAATGCTGGCCGACCAGCACGGCTGCGACGGTGGCGAGACCGACGGGAACGGCCTTGAGATCGCGCCGGATCCAGGCCGGCTCGAAAAGCAGCGCCGTCGCCATCAGGGCAAAGGGCGACTGCAGGCCCCCCGCGGCCGCAATCAGGATCGAAACGAGCGGAACTGCCGCGCCGTAGACCACATAGGCCGCACCGGTCGTTCCCCTGCTGTGGATCACCAGCACGGCAAGCCAGCCGCCGGCAAGCACGGCGCAGATGAGCGCCAGCGCTGCCGCAGCACCGAGTGCCGGCAGCAAAAGTTGCGCGGCGGCGGCGGCCGTAAGCAAGGGTGCGCCGAGCAGAACGCCGGCGAGTCGCGCCTGCCGGTCGCGCTCGGCCGGCTCCGCAACGCAAGGATGCACGAAACGACCGCAGCCGGCAGCCAGACCAGCGAGCCAATCAGGGGATCGGGCGGCGACGGAACTCACGAAAAACACACTCGCACTCGGGTCCGTTTCTGTCGCGGACGGGCCTCTCGATTTCGAACCTCTCACCCAGCCTTTAAGGAATGGATAAGCAAGCCGGCTTGGACAGGTTCGGCACGGCAATTCTCGGGCGGAGCCAGGAGAAATCCCGCTGCTTTTCGGGCCATGGTAAACAGCCGGTTAGACAATGAAAATTTGAGCGAAGCGCCGGTGACGGCCGACGGCGGAAACAAAGCCGCCGAAATCACACTTATCTTTCAAAGATTTATGCGGTTGTCCAAGGATTTGGCCGGTCGCTAAAATGCCGGCAAAACTCGTGGCGAATTCAATTCGATAAAATTCGAATCGATTTTGCCGAAAAATCGCGCCGCCGCAGCAAGCCGTCCTTCGTGCGTCCGTGCCACTTTCGCGGGCAAGAAAAACAAGGCCGGGCGGCTTGGGCTCCCGGCGCGACAAGAGGGCGACGGAAATGTTCTTCCTGCTCAGGGCCACGTTCTGGTTTTCGCTGGTCCTTCTGATGCTGCCACTCAACCCGGAGGGTCAGTCCGGCGAAGGCACCGTTGGCCCGATCGAGACGCTGTTTGCCGTGCGCGGCGCGGTTGCCGACATGCGCGGCATGTGCGAGCGCAGGCCGGAGGTCTGCAAGACCGGAGGGGCGGCTCTTCACACGATCGGCGTGCGTGCCCGCGAGGCGGCGCGCATCGGCTACGGCCTGCTCGAAGACGAGGCGCCGACCGAGCTGGACGAGACAGTCAAGACCGGCACCGTTCCGGCAGGCAGCGCGAAAGCCGACAAGGCTCCTGCCAAGAAGGGCTGATCCGGCAAGCCTGCCGGAAAGGCAGCCTCTTTTTTCCGTGACGAGGGCGGTCGTCGATCCTATATCGGCGGCAAGATGACCGTCACGCTCGACACGATCCGCAGCGATTTTGCCCTCCTCGACGATTGGGAGGATCGTTACCGTTACATCATCGATCTCGGCTCGGCGCTCGACCCCCTGCCCGAGGGCGCCCGCACGGCTGCCAACAAGGTGCAAGGCTGCGTCAGCCAGGTGTGGCTCGACAGCCAGCGATCGGGCGGAGCCGAGCCCGTGCTCACCTTCCGCGGCGATTCCGATGCCCACATCGTGCGCGGCCTGGTTGCGATCATGCTGGCGCTCTATTCAGGCCGGCCGGCGCGGGAGATCGCGGCAACCGACGCCGAGCCCGTGATGCGGGAGCTCGGCCTCGACGAACATCTCACCCCGCAGCGCGCCAACGGCCTGCGTTCCATGGTGAAGCGCATCCGCCGCGAAGCATCCGAAGCGCTGGAATCAGCCGGGACCTAGACGCCGGCCGCCAGTCACGAGGCAGACCTTCCTCGCACCACAAAACGTTCTTGTCGCTGCCGCAATGGTGTGGGAACTGTCGTGCGTTGGGGCTTGGGTCCTGTCGCGATGCGTGTCGCTGCCGCAATCGTTCTGTTCATAATGTTCGCCGGTTCTGCGTGGGCCGAGCGTCGGGTGGCGCTGGTCATCGGCGCAGACGAGTATCGGCTGGTGCGGCCACTTGAAAACGCGGTCAACGACGCGCGTGCGATCGAGACAGCGCTTGAGAAACTTGGCTTCGAGGTCTTTGTCGAAACCGACCGCGACCTGAGAAGGATGCGCCGCGCGCTCGAGGACTTCCGCGAGGATGGCGCCGGTGCCGACGTCGCGCTCGTGTTCTTCGCGGGCCATGGCATCGAGATCGCCGGCGAGAACCGGCTCCTGCCGGTCGACGCCGACGCTTCATCGCTCGATGCACTGAAAGCCTCGACTCTGCCGCTCGAGGAGATCACCGAAACCGTGCGCGCGGTCGCGCCGGTCGCGCTGGTGCTGCTCGATGCCTGCCGCAACGATCCCTTTGGCACCGAAGGCGGCGGCGGCCGGGGCGCCAAGGCGCTGGCAGCGGCGGGTTCGCCCGAGCTTGTGGCTGCACTCGGCCGCGTCGGTCGCGCCGAGAACGTGCTCTTCGCGTTTGCCGCGGCGCCCGGCAGGACGGCTTCCGACGGCCACGGCGGCAACTCACCCTTCACCGCGGCGCTCGCCGAGCATCTCGGTGCCGAAGGCGTGCAGGTCGGCTCGGCTTTGAAGCTGGTGCAGCAGGATGTCTACGACCGTACACGCGGCGACCAGCTTCCCTTCATCGAGGACGGGCTGCCGCAGATGTTCTTCGCGGCGGGCAGAGGCGACGGGCTGCCTGAGCGTGAGCGGCTCCTGCTTGCCATGGCTGACATTTCCATTGAGGTGCGCGACGAGGTCGAGACGGTGGCGACCGCGCACAATATGCCCCTCGCGCCGCTCTACGCCGCGCTGATCGGTGCCGATCTCGCCAACCTCACGCTCGAAGAGAGGAGCAGAAACCTCACGGAAGCAGCGCAAGCCTATGTCGATACCCAGGACAAGCTCGCGAGCCTGGAATCAGATGACCCAGAGGTGGGAAGGCTGAGGACCGCGGCCAGGGACAGCCTTCGCCTGGGTGCGCTGGACGCGGCGTACGCGTACCTCGACCAGGCCGTTATCGTCGATCGCAAGGCGCGCATGTCGGTCGGCGCTGCCTTCGTCAGTCGAACCATATCGGAAGCGTCGTCGCTGGTCGCCAAGGCCCAGGTGTCACGCATTGCGTTCGATTACGCCGCGGCGATCGCTGCGCTGGAAGAGGCGGCGGCGTTGCACGCAGGGACCGAGTCCCTCGTTATCCCCGACACCGCCCGTCACGAGCGCAACCGGTTGTTGCGCGAGCTCGGTGACATCTATCAGATCGTTGGCGACTCGGCCGCGGCACTCGGCGCTTATCAGCGCATGCTTCAAGCCGCCGAGAAACGATTGGCAAACGCTGCGAACATCGCGGACGCCCAATACGATCTCTCCCTTGCCTACCGAATGATCGGCGGCGCACTTCTCCGGCAAGGCGGTGGCCGCAGCGCCCTCGAGCCTTTTCGAGCCAGCCTTGCCATCGCTGAACGCTTTGCGGCGCTCGATCCTGCCGATCACTTTTGGCAACGCGAGCTTTCGGTCAGTCACAACATGATCGGCGATGTACTCATGGTGCTTGAGGACCACCGGAGCGCGCTGACTTCCTACCGGGCGGGGCTCGTCATCGCGAGACGCCTCGCCGCGGCCAGCCCGAAGGAGATCATGCGGCAGCACGATCTCTCAATCTGCTTCAACAGTGTGGGCAGGGCGCTAGCAGCGCAAGGCAAGAGCGAACGCGCTTTGGCCTTCTACATTGAAGGCCTTGCCATTCGAATGCGGCTGGCTGGGAACGATCCCAAAAACATCCAGCGGCGACGCGATCTTTGGATCAGCCACATCTGGGTTGGCGATGCGTATCAGGAAGGTGGCGACGCTGGCAAAGCGGAGGCTTCATACCGGTCGGCGCTCTCGATTGCAGCACGCTTTGTAGCGATCGACCCGCAAAACGCCCAGTGGCAGGGCGATCTCTGGCTCAGCTATTACGGGGTCGGGAACGTCGTGCGGACGCAGGGTGACAACGCGGGGGCACTGGCGTCCTTCCGAAAGGGCCTGGCGATCGCCGAACGCCTCGCTGACATCGACCCGAGAAACGATGCATGGCAGCGCTTGCTCGCGATCAGCCACCGCGCAATTGGCGACACGCTCCTGCTACAAGGTGACGGCGCCGGCGCGCTGGCCTCCCAGCGGACGGGGCTTGCCATTCGTGAGCGCCTTGCTGTTGACGACCCGAAGAGCGATGGTCGGCAGCGCGATCTTGCCTTCGGCCAGGGTGCAACCGCGGATGCGCTTGCGGCCCAGGGCGACAAAGCGGGTGCGCTGGCTCTCTACCGTGCGGCGCTTGTCATTCTCGAACGCCTCGCGGCGCTCGACCCGGAGAACACGATTTGGCGGCGTGATCTTGCCGACGGCCAACGAAAGGTTGGCGACGTTCTGGCGATACAGGGTGACAAGGCGGGGGCTCTGTCGTTCTACCTTGCCGGGCTTGCGCTTCTCGAAAGCCTCGCTGCCGTCGATCCGAACAACGTAAACTGGCAACGCGATCTTGCTGGCGCGCAGCAAAAGGTCGCGAACGTGCTCGCGGCCCAAGGCGATCAGCCGGGCGCGTTGGCGCTCTACCTTTCCGGGCTGGCTATTCACGAACGCCTGGCCGCCATGAAACCGGACAATATGCAGTGGCAGCGCGACCTGCTCGCAGCGCATCAAAAGATCGCCGAGCTCGGCGGCGTCGATGCCAAACTGCATCGCCGCAAGGCGCTCGACATCGCCCTTGCCATCGAGGCCGCGACGACCCGCACGCCCGCTCGACGTCTTAAGCCCCGCACCGATACCGGCGCTACGAAGTAGACGGCTCTGAACGCCACTAAACTTAGAGCAATTTCAGCAAGATAGATGCTCGTTTCCGTGGAAGGGACCAGGCCGTCTTTTGCGAAAAATGGAGAGTTGGAGCCGTCCGGCCACGAAGAATTGCGTCAGCAATTCAAGGCCCGCCGCGTGCTGCGGCGGGCCGGCCCGAAATCGGCGTCACAAACGGCACCGCCGACGGCTGTTCCCGGACGTCAGCGCCGCGACTGGCGGCCGCTGCCCTTGCGCTTGCGGCCCAGGCCCATCTGCTTGGCAAGATTCGAGCGGGCGAGCGCGTAGTTCGGCGCCACCATCGGATAGCTGGCGTCGAGGCCCCAACGCTCGCGGTACTGGTCCGGCGTCAAATTGTAGTGCGTCATCAGGTGCCGCTTGAGCGATTTGAACTTCTTGCCGTCCTCGAGGCAGATGATGTAGTCGTCCGTAATCGACTTCTTGGGATTTACTGCCGGCTTCGGCTTATCCGCTGCTGCCTGGTCCACGCCATTTCCGGCGCGGCCGAGCGCGGCATGGACTTCGGCGATGAGCGTCGGCAGATCGGTCGCGGAAACCGAGTTGTTGCTGACATAGGCTGACACGACATCGGCAGTCAGCTCGATCAGCATCTCGCTGTTTTTGTTGGTATTTTCGGAAGCGTCCATTTTTTACAAGGCCCCTTGTTTTCCTGCCTTTCGGCAGCTCACCGCCTTGGCTCGGCGGCAAAATGCGGATGGCCTCCGAAGACGATTCGACGGCCAACCGATGACGGCGTTTTAATTGGTCCTGTCAGTAGTTCAAGTCAATTCACGTTTGTTATTACCAATGTCTTTCATTTCGAAATTTCTTGTCCTTTACTCAACTTCCTTGCTACACCTGCGCGACAATTGGAAGCAGAGCCTGCTCGCAAAAGTTGCAACCTCGCGCAAATTAATTCAAAGTCGAACAAGGATATCAAGTTAAAACGCCAGCGGCTGCTTCAATGGAAGCAGCCGCCTTTGAACAATTATTGAAGATGTCGGTTGTGGCGGGTTCGCAGATCAATGCGGCGCGATGTACTTGCCGTACACCCAACCGGTGACAAAATTGCCGTTCTGCGCCGGGTCGTGCCAGATCTCGCACCAGACATAGCGGACGATCTGCTGCTGCTGTCCATCCGGCAGGTGTGCGATGTCGAGCAGGTTGGGCGCACCGCCGGTGCACCTGCCGGTCATCTGCAGCAGCGTGCCGTTCGGATAGGCGGCCTGCTTCTGCGATCCACTCGACGGATATTTGCGCACATTGAGCACGTCACCCCAGGGAACATTGGCCACTTCCCAGGCCGCGAACACGGCGGCGTTGGATTTCGCCGGCAGCATGGCGAAGGCGGCAATGAACGACAACGCGGCAGTCAGGATCATGCGGAACAGCATTTTCATGTTTCCCTCCAGGGTTTGATACCGCAGCGAAGTGGCGTATCGGCCTTGAACCGGGCCTGACCTATATGTTCATTCCAAATTCAGGCCAGAGCAAATCCAGGAAAAGTGGAAACCGGTTTTCCGTCCGGATACCGACGTGGAGTCCACGCCGTTTTTGCGCCAGAACAAGGACCTAGACGTTTCACGATTCCATGAATCGTGAAAACGCTGTAGCTGCAAGACGAGAGCTCATGCGCAAGACATTCGACGACCTGGCACCACCGCAGGCCGACAGGCGCCCGGTGACCGACACGCATCACGGCATCACGCGGACGGACGACTATGCCTGGCTGCGGGCAGAGAACTGGCAGGAGGTGTTCAGGGACCCGGCCGTGCTCGACCCGGCGATCCGCGCGCATCTGGACGCCGAAAATACCTACCAGGACGGGCTTATGGCCGACACGGCCGAGCTGCGGGCAACGCTGTTCAGGGAGATGCGCGGCCGGATCAAGGAGGACGACGCCAGCGTGCCGATGAAGGACGGACCCTTCGCCTACGGCTCTTCATTCAAGCTGGGCGGCGAGCAGCCGCGCTATTTCCGCACCGCACGCGACGGCGGCGAGGAATCCATCCTGCTCGACGGCGACCATGAGGCCGATGGAAAGCCCTATTTCCGCATCGGCGGCGTCAGTCATTCCGATGACCACAAACGCCTGTTGTGGGGCGCGGACGACAAGGGCTCGGAGTTCTTCTGGCTGAGGGCGCGCGACCTCGCCAGCGGCCTCGATTTGCCCGACCAGGTGCCCGATACCGCCGGCTATGGAAGCTGGGACGCGGCCGGCGACGGGTTTTTCTATTCCCGGCTCGATCCCAACCACCGCCCATCGAAGGTGCTTTATCACCGGCTCGGCCAGCCCGCCGACCAGGACCGCCTAGTCTACGAAGAAAGCGATCCCGGCTTCTTCATGAACGTCGAAGGCACGCTCAGCGGCAATTGGACGTTCATCGCGATCAGCGATCACGAAACCAGCGAATACCGCGTCCTGCCCGCCAGCGACCCGACCGCCGTGCCGCGGCTGGTCGCGGCACGCGAAACCGCGCTGCAATACGACCTCGACGACGGCGGCGACGTCTTTTTCGTGCTGACCAACGCCGACGGTGCCAAGGACTTCAAGATCATGGTCACGCCCGCCGACCGGCCGGAGCGCGAAAACTGGCGGGATCTGGTGCCGCACGAGCCCGGGCGGCTCATCCTGTCGATCATGGCGCTGAAAAACTGGCTCGTCCGGCTGGAGCGCAAGGACGGGTTGCCGCGCATCGTTATCCGCAACCGTGCCGACGGGTCGGAGCACATGATCGCCTTCGAGGAAGAAGCGTATTCGCTCGGCCTCGGCGGCACCTACGAATACGACACCGATACGCTGCGCCTCACCTATTCGTCGCTGACCACGCCGGGCCAGACCTTCGACTACGACATGCGCACCCGCGAACGTGTGCTGCTGAAGACGCAGGAAGTGCCATCCGGGCACGACCCGGACGACTACGTCACCCGCCGCGTCATGGCGCCGGCCGAGGATGGCGAGCTGGTGCCGGTCTCGCTGCTTTACCGCCGCTCGACGCCGCTCGACGGCTCGGCGCCATGCCTGCTCAACGGCTACGGCTCCTACGGCATCGCCATTCCCGCCTCCTTCGGCACCAACTGGCTGTCGCTCGCCGACCGCGGCTTTGTCGTCGCGATCGCGCATATCCGCGGCGGCAAGGACAAAGGCTACGCCTGGTACGAGGACGGCAAACGCGAGAAGAAGACGAACACGTTCAAGGACTTCATTGCTGCCGCGCGGCACCTCGTGGCGAAGCGCTACACCGCGCATGACCGCATCGTGGCGCATGGCGGCTCGGCCGGCGGCATGCTGATGGGCGCGGTCGCCAACATGGCGCCCGACGCCTTCGGCGCGATCGTCGCCGAGGTACCGTTCGTCGACGTGCTGACCACGATGCTCGACGCCACCTTGCCGCTCACGCCGCCGGAATGGCCCGAATGGGGCAATCCGATCCTGTCCGAGAAGGACTATCGCACCATCGCGGCCTACTCGCCCTACGACAATGTCGGCGCCATCGATTATCCGCCGATCCTGGCCGTCGCCGGCCTCACCGACCCGCGCGTCACCTATTGGGAACCGGCGAAATGGGTGGCGAAGCTGCGCGAGAAGAAGACGGGCAGCAACCCGGTGCTGTTCAGGATCAACATGGACGCCGGCCATGCCGGCGCTTCCGGCCGCTTCTCGCGGCTGGAGGAGATCGCCTACGTTTACGCGTTCGCGCTCAAGGCAACGGGCAAGGCAGCCGCCTGAGCGTCCGACTCAGGCGGCTCACACTCCGTCCCGGCTCGATAGATCGGCATTCGCCGTCCGGATCCCGCATTCGAGCAGCCTCAGCCTCAGCTCCGCAGCCTCGTGCGCCGGCAGATCGAGCCGGCGCAGCTCCATCCATACCGGCAGGCCGATGAAGGTCATCGCCACCCGCACCACGCGGTCGGACGGATCGGTCGGCGTGAGCGCCGTCCTCACCAGCGCCTCGAGCCCCATGTCGACCGCCATCAGGAACTGGTCGAGTTCCGGAACCAGCTCCCGGTCGCGCGCCGCCAGTTTCAGCCGGTAGGACGCCCGAACGTAGAAGGCATCGACTTCGGCGACGAGCCGGCGCAGGCGCTCTCGCAAGGTATCTGCGCCGGCGAACACGGCCGCAGCGATGTCCGGCGTCGGCGGCCGCATTTCCTGCCAGGCGTGCACGCCGCAGCTGCGGACCAATTCGCCGACCGTCGGGAAATGGCGATGCACGGTCGCTTGGCCGACACCTGCGCGCTGCGCAATATCGGCGAATGTCGTCGGCGCCACCCCCTTTTCATCATGCAGTTGCATCGTCGCCTGCATGATCCGTTCCCGGACCTGGTCCCGGGATTCCGCCCTTTTCCCCAGCGTGTAGCGTCTTGCCATCGAATCGCGAATTGACAAAAATCGAATTTCGCGAAATATACTATCCGTCAAAGTCAGGCGGTCAAGGCCGTGTTTCCCGAAATGTCTGCGACAAATTCCATCCCGATCCCGGCGACGCCGGCACAAATGAGCGTGCCGCGGCTGATGATCGTCGATGACGAGCCCGAGATCCGCGGATGGATCGCCGACGGCCTCGGCCGCGACGGCTTTTGCGTCGACCGCTGCGCCGACGGCACGGAACTCGACAAGGCGCTGTCGGCGAGCCCGGCCGACCTGATCCTGCTCGACGTCATCCTGCCGGGAGAGGACGGGCTGTCGATCGCGCGGCGGCTGCGAGCCAAGAGCGCGGTACCGATCATTATGCTGACCGGCAGGGACTCCATCATCGACCGGATCGTCAGCCTCGAGATCGGCGCCGACGATTATCTGGCCAAGCCCTTCGACCTCAGGGAGTTGCGGGCTCGCATCCGCGCCGTGCTGCGGCGCTCGCGCCCAGGCGTCCAGCTTTCCGTCGCGACACCCGCCCCGCAGGGGCCGGTCTCGTTCGGCAAGGCATTCTTCGATCCGGATGCGCGCTGCCTGCGCGACGGATCAGGCGAGCCCGTAGCGCTCACGCCGACGGAGTTCGCCATGCTCGAGCTGTTCGCCCGCAACCCGAACGTAGTGTTCTCGCGGGAGCGGCTGCTCGAGCCGACGCCCGGCGTCGACCCGGATGCCCTCGACCGCAGCATCGACATCCGCATTGCGCGCCTGCGCAAGAAGGTCGAGATCGATCCGTCCAAGCCTGCCGTCATCCGGACCGTGCGCAACGCCGGATACATCTTCGTTCCGCCGCGGCAGGCTGCATGAGGGGTGCCGACGAGGGTACTCCCCGCCTGGCCGCCAGCCTTACCACCCATGAGGAGCACGCGGCGGTTTATGCCGCCGTGGTCGCATCGGCGCTCGATCCGATGATCGTCGTCGACGAAGCCGGCCTCGTCCTCTCCATCAACCCGGCAGCCGAGACCACCTTCGGATACGGCAAGGACGAGGCGGTCGGCCGTCCGATCGCGGATCTGATCGTGCCGGAGCACCTCAAGGCAGCGCATGATGCGGGCCTGGCACGCTATCGCTCGACGCGGGAGCCGAAAGTGCTTGGCCGGCGGGTGGCGATGGAGGCACGCTGCAAGGACGGGCGCGTCATTCCGGTCGAGCTTGCCATCACCGAGGTCAATCTGACCGGGCGCCGGCTCTTTACCGCCAATCTGCGCGACCTGTCGTCGGCACGCGCCGCGGAAGCCGAGATCGCGCGACAGCGCGATCTGCTGCACCAGAGCGAGAAGCTGGCGGCATTGGGCTCGCTCTTGGCCGGCGTGGCGCACGAACTCAACAACCCGCTCTCGATCGTGCTCGGCCAGGCCGGCTTGCTGCGTGAAGAGGTCGAGGGGATGATCGCCGACGCGCCTCTCGCGCAGCGGGCAGAAAAGATCGAAGTGGCCGCACTGCGCTGCGCCAAGGTGGTGCGCTCCTTCCTCGCCATCGCGCGGCAACGCAAGGCGGCGCGGCGACCCGTCGCGGTGGCGCCGCTTCTCGACGCCTCCGTCGAGGCCGTCCTTTACGGACTGACGAGCAGCGGGGTGTCGATCCAGCGCGACTACGAGCGGAACCTTCCGAACGTTTTCGTCGACCCCGATCAGACGCAGCAGATCCTCGTCAATCTGCTCGTCAACGCCTCACAGGCGCTCGAGGATTTTGCCGGTCCGCGCCAGATCAGCGTTGCCGCGCAGGCGACCGACACCAGGCTGAGCATCGTCGTTGCCGACAGCGGGCCGGGCGTTACCGCCGATATCGCGAAGCGGATCTTCGACCCTTTCTTCACCACCAAGCCGCAGGGCGTGGGGACGGGCATTGGCCTGCCCGTATCGCGCGGGCTCGCGCAGATGCAGGGAGGCCAACTCGCCCTCATCGACTCGCCGCTTGGCGGGGCCGCCTTCGAACTGACACTGCCGATCGCCCGCCCGGTCGCCGCGGGAACCAGATCGGCGGCCGAACCGGCGGCAACTTTCGAGCCGGCGGCCCGGCGCGCGCTCATCGTCGACGATGAGCCGGAGATCGCGTTGGTTATCGCCGAGGTGCTGCGCAAGGCCGGCTACCGGTGCGACCTCGCGGCATGCGGACGCGACGCGCAGTCGCTGATCACGCTTCACGAAGGCCGCCATGATCTGGTCGTCTGCGATCTCAGAATGCCCGACGTGGACGGGCCATCGCTGTTCCGCTGGATCGCTGAGCACTATCCCGAACTGAGGCAGCGCGTGCTGTTCACCACCGGCGACGCACTTGGTGCTACTGCCGGCCGGTTCCTGGCGGAGTCGGGACGGCCGGTGCTCGAAAAGCCCTTCGTGCCGTCCGAGGTGCTTGGCCTGGTTGCCGTGCTCAACGCCGCGGAACCCGGTATCGCCTCCTGAAACATTTGAAATACCATTGCCGGCCGAGCGCGATGCTGACGTTACGGCATGCGGCCAAGCTCCATCCATCGTCAAACGATGCCGGCCACCCCCGAATAGGCGGTCGGTCAACCCAAGCAATGGAGCACTGCCATGAACACGAAGATCATCATCAGCGCCGCCGTCGGCGCCGCGATCGCACTTCCGCTTGCCCTCGGCGTCGTGACGGCCGAAGCCGCCCGATACGAGGATGGCGATTGCAGGCGTTTCTACCAGACCGCCACGGCCGCGAGCGAGCCGGCGGCGAAGGCGGCATGGGAAGCCAAGGTCGCCGACAAGTTCGGCAACAAGTGGGCTCACTGGGTCGGCGCGAAGAACAAGACCATCGTCCCGGTGCCTGGCAATGGCGGCGGCACGGTTTACCGGGCGAAGGCCAAGCCCTGCTTCTACAATCCGGTCCTGTAACCCGGCACTCATGGCGCGGCATTCCACTGCCGCGCCAAAACTCTTTCGCCGGACCTGCAAGAGAGGCTTGACTTCCGCCGCCATCTCAATCAATTGATTGATGGAATCTCAATCAACTGATTGATGGACGAATGAGCCAGACCAGCGCGGAACCACGCCAGACAGACCGCCGCCGCGTCGAGATTGCCGCTGCCGCACGCTCGCTGATCGCCGAGCAGGGCTTCGAAGGGCTGCGCACCCGCGATATCGCGGAGCGGGTAGGCATCAACATTGCGACGCTGCACTATCACGTGCCAAGCAAGGAAACGCTGGTCGAGCTGGTCGCTCAATCCCTGCGTGACGAATTCCGGGCGCAGTACCAGCGGCACTCTCGCGAAGGTCTGTCCGGTATCGAAGAGCTGCAGCTCGAATTCGCCGATTTCCGCGAGACGCTGACCACCAATCGCGAAGCCTTCGTCGTGCTCGCCGAATTGTCTTCCCGCAGCAAGCGCGACGAGAAGATCGCCGCGATCATGGATCCGCTCAAGAATTTCTGGCACGGCATGGTCGCCGGCATCATCGCCCGCGGTTGCGCCGACGGCAGTTTTCGCGCCGATCTCGACCCGGCCGCGACCGCCCGTGTGGTCATCGGCGCCATGGTCGATTCGCAACGCTATTCGGGCGACAGCATCGCCATCTTCGATGGCGTCGTCGCCGAGCTCGAAACTCTGCTCGCCAACCCCACTCCCCGTAAGGATTTTCGATGAACGCGTACCCGCAAAGCCCGGCGGAGGCTTATCCGCGCCGCTGGGCAGCGCTGGCGGTGCTGCTGCTCGCCGGCTTCATGAACCTGGTCGACGTCTCGATCGTCAACGTCGCGCTTCCCTCCATGCAGCACAGCATGGGCGCCACCAGCTCGGACATAGAATGGGTGGCGGCAGCCTATGTGCTCGCCTTCGCGCTCGGCCTGCTCCCGTTCGGGCGCCTTGGCGATCGGATCGGCCGCAAGTCGATGTTCCAGATCGGCGTTGCCGGCTTCACGCTTTTCTCGCTGCTCTGCGGGCTGGCGCCGACCATGAGCACATTGATTGCAGCACGCGCGCTGCAAGGCCTCGCCGCCGCGATGATGGTGCCGCAGGTGCTCGCCATCGTGCAGGCGATGTTTCCGCCGCAGGAGCGCGGCCTCGCCTTCTCCCTGTTCGGCATGAGCGCCGGACTGGCCTCGGTGACAGGCCCACTTGCGGGCGGCCTGCTGATCGAGGCCAACGTCCATGGACTCGACTGGCGCCCGATCTTCCTGGTCAACATTCCGATCGGCATCCTTGCGATCGCCGCCGCCTGGGTCCTGGTTCCGCGCTCGCAACCGAACCCGGCGCTGCAGAACGATTGGGGCGGGACGATCATCGCGGCCGCATCCGTCTTCCTGCTGATCTTCCCGCTGGTCGAAGGTCATACCTATGGCTGGCCGGCCTGGACCTTCGCCATGATCGCCGCCGGCATGCTCGGCTTTCTGCTCTTCTATCTCCACGAGCGGATGCGGGCGCGCAGCGGAAAGACCGAGCTCCTGCCGACCGCGCTCCTTGCCAACGGCAATTTCGTCCTCGGCTCGGTGATGACCGTGGTGTTCTTCAGCGGCGTGTCGGGCTTCTTCCTCGTGCTCGCCGTCTTCCTGCAGAGCGGCTTCGGCTTCAGCCCGCTGGAATCGGGCCTGACCACCATACCTTTCCCGATCGGTGTGCTGATCGCCTCGGTGGTTTCGGGCCGCGTCGGCATGCGCTGGCAGCGCCAGCGCATCGTGATCGGGTCGCTGGCGCTGGTCGTAGGCATGGCCTTCCTCGGCTATCAGCTCGCCGATGTGATCGACACGGTGAACCACTGGAACCTGGTGGCTCCGCTGGTGCTCTGTGGCTTCGGGCTCGGCGTCGGCATTTCACCGATGTTCCAGACGGTGCTAGCGACGGTGCCGCCGCGCGACGCAGGCTCGGGCTCCGGCGCGCTGCAATCCTTCCAGCAGATCGGCAGCGCCGTCGGCATCGCCATCACCGGGCAGATCTTCTTCTCCTCGCTCAGCCAGCGGTTTGCGGAAGGCTCGCTGCCGCGTCCTGCCTTCGTCGCCAGCCTGGAAAACGCGCTGATCTACGAAGTGCTTGCATTTCTCGCCGTCGCCGGGCTTGTGGTCTTCCTGAAAAAGCCCGCCGCCGGCAACCCGGCGCAGGCATATGCGCCACGTCGGCAGGAGCCGGTGGTGGCCGAGATCTAGAAGGACCTCCATGCTGCTTGTCGATGTGCGCCTGGCGAAATCCCCGATCGAAGGGATCGGGGTTTTCGCAAAAGACTTCATCGCCAAGGGCACGGAAATCTGGCGCCTCGATTTGCGCTTCGACAGGCTGATCGAGGTCGATGTCTGGGAGGCCGAAACCGGTGCGGTGAAGAGTTACCTCGACCGTTATTGCTATCCGCGGCGCAGCGACCCGCGCTACATCGTCTTCGAGGCGGACGATGCGCGCTACATGAACCATTCGGACGATCCGAACACGGATTTTTCGCATGGCGACGTCGCGCACGCGACCCGCGACATCCAGCCGGGCGAAGAGATCACCTGCGACTACAACGTGTTCTTCGCCAACGGTTTCGATTTCCTGGGGGATCGTTAGAAGGAGCGCGCGTCTCGCGCGCCACGGCGGGCGGGAGGGCCGCCCGCCGTCAGCTTCCCGGCTGCGCCGCTGGCGGATAGCCGTTCGGGTGCGGCGGCACCGCTTTCAGATAGGCCGCGATTGCGGCGCGGTCGGCGTCAGTCAGCATCGCCGTGTTCTTGATCACGTCGGCCATTGCGCCGCCGGGGCTGTCGAAATCGGGCGTAAATCCGTCCTTCAGCAGCGTCACGATCTCGTCCTCCGACCAGCTTCCGATCCCCTCCTCGTGCGGCGTGATGTTGGGGACGTTGCCGCGGCCTTCAGCGGCGACGGCGCCGGCCAGCCACTCGGCCTTGACCGTGCCGCCCATGAAATCGCGCGGCGTGTGGCACTCACCGCAATGGCCCGGCCCTTCGACCAGGTAGCGGCCGAGCTTGACCGGCTCGGGAGCATCAGGCGCCAGCGCTATCACCGGCCGGGAGCTGACGTTGAGCAGCTTCCAGAGCCCGATGCCGCGGCGGATGTTGAAGGGGAAGCCGAGCTCGTGGTCGGGCGCCCTGCCCTTCACGGCCGGCAAGGTCTGCATGAAGGCAAAGAGATCGGCGACGTCCGACGGCTCCATGCGCGCATAGGATGCGTAGGGGAAGGCCGGATAGTAGTGGCTGCCCGAGGGCGAGATGCCGCGGAACATGGCGTTGGCAAAGTCGGCGATCGACCAGGCGCCGATGCCGTCCGTGCGGTCGCTCGAAATATTGGGCGTGACGAACTTGCCGAAGGGCGTGGTCAACTCCACCCCGCCGGCAAGCTCCAGCCGGGCGGGTCCTTCGGATTTTGGCCGTGCGTGGCAGGAAGAGCAGCCGCCGGCCCAGAAGATGCGTTCGCCACGGGCGGCTGCGCCGTCGGTGACGACCGGAATCTCGTCGGCATTCAATGCATCGGGCGCGGTGAGCAACCAGCCCACCACGGCCGCGGCGCCGCCCAGGACAAGAACGGCGCCGGCGAGTTTTTTCCAGACTCCCATAGAGCGGGAATGCCTCCGCTACATGCGATAGGCCTGATGGCACGCACCGCAGTTCGACGCTATCGCACCGAACAGCGGCTGGAAAGCCGCGGCGTCCTGCGGGTTGGCGGCAACGGCAGCAGCCACGTCGGCCGCGAACTTGTCGGACGCGGCCTTGAAGCCGGCCATGTCTTCCCAGATCTTCGGCGAAGCCTTGGTGTCGCCCTGGTCGCTTCCAGCCGGAAAAAGCGCATCGACATCGAATTTCTTGGCGTTGGCATCCAGCGCCTGCAGCGCCGTCATCACCGCCGCCGCGTCAAAGGGCTTCTCGCCCTTGACGATCGGGGCGAGCTGGCCGCCGACAATACCGCCGCGCTCTTTCATGATTGCCTTGCGGTCTGCGATGGGATCCGCCAGCGCACTGCCTGAAATGACGGCAAGCGCCGAAACGGCGAGAAGCAATTTCTTCATGTCACACTCTCCGGGTTGCAAAAGGCTGCCTCGAGAAGACAAACGCCAATCTGCCCCGGTTATTCCCGCGAGCACCAGTGGGCCGAGTGTTGATTTTTGCGTGATGCCGCCGGAAGGAACGGTCCAGGCGGGCTACTCGCGGTAGGGGCCATGGCAGGCGCGGCAATTGCCGCCGATCGAATCGAGCAGCGGGCCGAATGAATTGACGTCCTGCGGCGCCGCGGCGACCGCCGCCGCGATATCGCCCTTGAACTTGTCGACGGCCGCCTCGAAGCCCGTGCGGTCTTCCCAGATTTGCGCCGAAGCCTCGGTCTCGCCGCCGGTTTCACTGCCGACCGGGAAAAGCACGTCAACGTCGAACTTCGCCGCCTGCGCGTCCAGAGCCTGCAGAGACGCAAACACAGCCGTGGCATCGTACGGCTTGTCGCCACGGGCGTAGGGCACGAGGTCCCTGCCGATGATGCCGCCGAAGCTCTTCATCAACGCCTTGCGGTCGGCGATCGGTTCAGCCGTCGCCGTTGCGGTTGCAAAAGCGACCAGGGATGCGGCGGCGAGGACGAAAGACTTCATGAGAACTCCGGGTTCAGCGGGCACGATTGCGGCGGCACACTGCCCCAGCCGAAAGCCTGCGGCTAAGCACAAGTCTGCTGCCTTTTCTGATTTTTTCGTGAGCGCGCGTTCATGAAAAACCCGGCTCCAAGGCCGGGTTTTTCATGCCGCGATCGGCAGGAAGATATCAGCCGGCCGCTTTTTCGAAGCGCTCCAGCACGTAGTCCCAGTTGATGAGGTTGTCGACAAACGCTTCGAGGTATTTCGGCCGCGCATTGCGGTAGTCGATGTAATAGGAATGCTCCCACACATCGACGCCCAGGATCGGCTCGGCGCCGTGCACGAGCGGGTTCTCGCCGTTCGGCGTCTTGGCAATGGCAAGCTTGCCGTCCTTGACCTGGAGCCAGGCCCAGCCCGAACCGAACTGGGTGACGCCGGCATTGATGAAGTCGGCGCGGAACTTGTCGTAGCCGCCGAGATCGCTGTCGACCGCCTTCTGCAGCTTGGCCGGCAGGCTCTTGCCGCCGCCGCCCTTCTTCATCCACTTCCAGAAATGGATGTGGTTGTAGTGCTGGCCGGCATTGTTGAAGAGGCCGGCGTTCTTGCCGTAGGACTGCTTCACCACCTCTTCGAGCGAGAGCTTGTCCATCCCGGCTTCGGCCGCAAGCTTGTTGCCGTTGTCGACATAGGCCTTGTGGTGCTTGTCGTGATGGAACTCGAGCGTTTCCTTCGACATGTAAGGGTTGAGCGCCTCGTAGTCGTAGGGCAATGCGGGCAATTCAAAAGCCATGGATCATACTCCCTCGTTGGCAATGTCGGGTTGGATACCCGGAAAAGATAGGTCGCTTCGTCAGCGTGACAACATTTTCGGGACGGCTCACATGACCGCGGAAGCGTGCGCCCAGTCCCAATAGAGCTTGCGCGCCCTGGCGGCCACAGGCCCCGGCTGCAGGTCGCGCTCCTCGATCTTCGTCACCGGCACCACCTTGGAGTGGTTGCCGGTCGAGAATATCTCGTCGGCTTCAAGGAAATCGCGCACCGTCAGCGTCTTCTCGACGACGGCGACACCCGCCTCGCGCAGGAGCGTTATCGTGCGCGCCCGCGTGATGCCGGAAAGGAACGTGCCGTTCGGCGTCGGCGTGAACGCCACGCCGTCCCTGGTCATGAAGATGTTGGACGAGCCGGTCTCGGCGACGTTGCCGAGCATGTCGAGCACCAGCGCGTTGTCGTAGCCGCGCGAGCGCGCCTCGTTGATGGCACGACCATTGTTCGGATAAAGGCAGCCGGCCTTGGCATCGGTCGGCATGGTTTCGAGGCTTGGACGCCGGAACGGCGAAAGCGTCAGCGAGAAGCCTGACGGCGCGATCATCGGCGATTCGTAGAGGCAGAGGCAGAAGCGGGTGGAGTCCGGGTCGGCCGGCACCCCCATGTAACCGCCGGCCTCGGCCCAGTACATCGGGCGGATATAGACCGCGGTCTTGCCGTCGAACTTCTTCAGCCCGTCCCAGGTCAGGCCGGCTATCGTCTCGGCCGTCTCGGTCGGCTTCAGGCCAAGCGCCCTGGCGGAGGCGTTGACGCGCTCGGAATGCTTGTCGAGGTCAGGGGCTATGCCCTCAAACCAGCGCGCTCCGTCGAAGACACAGGAGGCGAGCCACATGGCATGCGAGCGCGGTCCGATCAGAGCGACATTGCCTTCGTGCCAGTCGCCGTCGACATAGGTCCAGGTCCTGGACGGTGCGGCAGGGACGAGTGGCATCAAGAAAACTCCGTTCGGCGGGCGGTAATGGAAAATACCTTTCGTCGGCAACCGTCAACCGCCCTGCCCGCCTATTTCATGCGGCCACGACCGACGATTTTTGTTGCTTTCGGGCCACTTAGGTCCACAGACCTTTGTTGGTGCCTTCGTTTGGTCACGCTTCCGCCGCTTTCGGAATCGGCTATGGTGCCAGCCAATGGTCGGCGTGGGGCCACCTTTTGCTTTGCGATTTTTTTGCCCGATCATCGGGAGGGGTGTTGATGACAGATTCTTTCTCGCTTTCCGGTCGCCTCGACCGGCGCGCCTTCCTTGGCGTGGCCGCCGCCGGCGCTGCCTCGGTCGCGCTGACGGCGTGCACCGGCATGCCCGACGCGCCGCCGGTCATCGCGGCGCCGGCCGATCCGGGCCTCGGCGATCCAAAGGCCATGTACGCGGCGCGGGTCGACGAGGGCTACCAGTTGCCGGCCATTCCGGTTGAAAAGGTCGATCCGGCCTATCTCCGCCAGGTCGTTCCCGATCCGACGGGTGAGAAGCCCGGCACCATCGTCGTCGATGCTTCCCAGCATTTCCTCTATCTCGTGCGCGACGGCGGCCGTGCCATCCGCTACGGCGTCAGCCTCGGCAAGGCAGGCTTCGAGTGGACCGGCAGCGCCGTGATCCAGGCAAGGAAGAAGTGGCCGACCTGGACGCCGCCGCCGGAGATGATCAAACGCCGTCCCGAACTGGCGAAATATGCCAACGGCATGCCGCCCGGCCCGCAAAATCCGCTCGGCGCGCGCGCGCTTTACCTGTTCCGCAACGGCCAGGACACGATGTACCGGCTGCACGGCACGCCGGAATGGGGCTCGATCGGCAAGTCGGCATCATCCGGCTGCGTGCGCTTCATCAATCAGGACATCATCGATCTCTACAGTCGTGTGAACGGCCCCGTGCAGGTGCATGTCAGGCCGAACCTCACGCCGTCCGGCAAGATGGCCAAGACGTCGACCGGCACTGCCGAGCCGATCGATGCAGGCGTGCCGAGAGACGCGGAGTTCCTGGGGTAACAAGGGGGCGGCGCCTTGCCGCCCTGAGCCTGTCGAAGGCGCGCGCGGCGTGCACCTCCCGCAAAAAAAGCCCGCGCCGGACACCGGCGCGGGTTTTTTTGATTTCGCGGAACTACCAGCGCCTGCGCCCTGACAGGCCACCAAGGATGCCGCGCACCAGCGCGCGTCCGAGCGCCGAGCCGACGGAACGCACGACGGATTTGACGGCCGCCTCCCCGACGCTCTGCCTATTCGACGGGCGCGGCCGGTAGGTGTCGCGCGAACGGCGGTCGTCGTAACGGTCGCCGGTACGGTCATCCCGCCCGCCCCCGCCGAAATCCGGCAAGGTCCAGCGGCCGCCCTCGCGTGGCCGTTCCTCGTCGCGGCGGGAAGGCTCCTCCGCCGGCGGTGCCCGGTCGGCCGCGCGTTTCTGCAGCATCTCGAAAGCCGATTCGCGATCGACGGTCTTGTCGTATTGGCCGGCGAGCGGGCTTTCCGCCATCAGCTTCTGCCGCTCCTGCGGCGTGATCGGGCCGAGGCGCGATGAAGGCGGACGAATCAATGTCCGCTGCACGATCGACGGAACGCCTTTTTCCTCCAGCGTCGAGACCAGCGCCTCGCCGGTGCCGAGCTTGGTGATCGCCTCGGCGCAATTGAATTCGGGGTTCGGCCGGAAGGTGTCGGCAGCCGTGCGCACCGCCTTCTGCTCGCGCGGCGTATAGGCGCGCAGCGCGTGCTGCACTCGATTGCCGAGCTGAGCGAGCACGGTTTCGGGAACATCGAGCGGGTTCTGGGTGACGAAATAGACGCCGACCCCCTTCGAGCGGATCAGCCGCACCACCTGCTCGACCCGCTCGACCAGCGCACGCGGCGCCTCGTTGAAGAGCAGATGCGCCTCGTCGAAGAAAAACACCAGCTTCGGCTTGTCGGGATCGCCCACCTCGGGCAGCTCCTCGAACAGTTCCGACAGCAGCCAGAGCAGAAAGGTCGCGTAGAGCCGCGGGTTCATCATCAGCTTGTCGGCGGCCAGAATGTTGATCGCGCCGCGGCCGTCGCGTGTCGTTCGCATCAGGTCGGAGATGGCGAGCGCCGGCTCGCCGAAGAAGTTGGCGCCCCCCTGCTGCTCGAGGATGAGCAGCGCGCGCTGGATCGCGCCGACCGAAGGTTTGGTCACATTGCCGTAACGGCCGCTGATCTCGTCGGCGCGCTCGGCGATGTTGGCGAGCAGCGCCTGCAGGTCCTTCATGTCGAGCAGCAGGAGGCCTTCCTCATCGGCGATGCGGAAGGCGATGTTCATGATGCCTTCCTGCGCCTCCGAGAGGTTCATCAGCCGCGAGAGCAGCAGCGGTCCCATCTCCGAGACCGTGGCGCGGATCGGATGGCCCTGCTCGCCGAACAGATCCCAGAAGATGACCGGGAATTCCTGGAACTCGTACGGCTCGAGCTTGATCGTCTCGGCGCGCTTCAAAAGAAAATCCTGCGCCGTGCCCATCATGGCGATGCCGGACAGGTCGCCCTTGATATCCGCGGCGAAGACCGGCACGCCGGCATTGGAGAAACCTTCGGCCAGAATCTGCAACGTCACGGTCTTGCCCGTGCCGGTGGCGCCGGTGACGATGCCGTGCCGGTTGCCATATTTCAGCAGCAGATGCTCAGGCTTCTGGTAGCTGTCGTCGGGCCGACGGCTTGCTCCCATGAAGATGCTTTCCGCGTCCGCCATTGGCGCCTCTCCGCTCTCTTTCGCCGTCAGTGCCGGCCCTGCCCCCGTATAGACAGGCCGTCTCGGGCTCACAATGGCGATCCGCAAAGCCGATTTGCAATCAGGCTTCGGCGGTCTCCGATACGGCGCATTGCGGTCGCCGCCTCACCACCCTATAGACCGTGCTTGCGAAATGACGGGCGACCACCCGGAGGTGAGATGGACGCCGCACGATTGCTGAGGGAATCCGGCTTCGAAGGGGCATCCGAAGCGCGCTGGCGCGCATTGGCCGAAAAGGCTCTCGGCGGAGCCTCGTTCGATACACTTATGGCGCGTACCGATGACGGCATCGCCATCAACCCGATCGAGTCCGCCTCGCGGCGCGCCGAGCCGCTGGCACGGCTTCGTCCCGATCTCCCCTGGATCGTCACGCAGCGGATCGACGATCCCGATCCGGCGCGAGCGAACAGCCAAGCCAGGGAGGATGTCGCCAACGGCGCAACCGGCCTGGCGGTCGTGTTTTCAGGCGCGCCCAACGCATTCGGCTTCGGGCTTCCGGCCTCGCCCGAGGCGCTGGCCGCCGCGCTCGATTCCATTCCGCTCGACCGGGTCTATCTGCGCGTCGATCCGCATCCCGCGAGCCGCGCCAGCGCCGACTGGCTGCTCGCCCTTTTGACCACACGCCGCGGAGACCCCTCGAAGCTGCGGCTGTCTTTCGGCATCGACCCGTCGGCGGTGTTTGCAGGCACCGGGCGCCTGCGCATGTCGATCGAGGCGCTGCAAGCATCGCTGCCGCCGTCGCTGGCGCATTTCTTCGCTATGGGCGTGCCGGGTGTTCTGCTCGAGGGCGACGGCCGCGTCTTCCACAATGCCGGCGCAACGGAAGCGCAGGAGCTCGGCATCGCTCTGGCAACGGTGGTCTCGCATCTGCGCATGTTCGAAGCGGCCCGGCAGGCGCTGGTCTATGCCGCCCCGCATCTCGGTTTCTCGATCAGCGTCGACCAGGACCAGTTCCTCTCGATTGCCAAGGTCCGCGCATTGCGCAAGCTCTGGGCGCGGGCGCAGGAAGCATGCTCGATCCCGCCGGCCGCCGGCATGATCCACGCCGAGACCTCATGGCGGATGATGACGGCGCGCGACCCGGAGACGAACATATTGCGCTCCACCATCGCAGCCTTTGCAGCGGCTGCAGGCGGGGCCGATTCGCTGTCCGTCCTGCCGCACACGGCCGCGCACGGGCTGCCCGAGGCATTCGCCCGGCGCGTGGCGCGCAACACGCAGCTTATCATCGCCGGCGAAAGCCATGTCGACTTCGTCGCCGATCCCGCCGCCGGCTCAGGCAGCATCGAGGCGCTGACGGATGCGCTCTGCGAAGCCGCGTGGAAGGAATTCCAGACGATCGACGGTGAAGGCGGCGTGCTGAAAAGCCTGGCGGAAGGGCGCATCCAGCGCCGTGTGGCTGCCGCGCGCGACGAGCGGGTCCAGGCGGTTCGCGGGGGCAAGCGTGGAATCGTCGGCACCACGCTGCACCCCGCCACGCAAGAGCGGCCGGTCACCGTGCTCGACAGCAAGCGCGCCGTCTTCGCCGAAGACGGGTCGGTCAATTGCGAAGCGCTCCCGCCCGAGCGCATCGATGCGTTGCTTGAGGTCTCTGCGTGATACCGGACTTTTCAAAGATCCCCTGGTCCGAGCCGAAGGCCAGGCCTTCCTCCATTCGCCCGGGCGAATGGGCAACGCCGGAGGGCATCACCGTCAACCGCGCTTATGACCGCGCCGCCATCGGCACCCTTACGCATATCGACGGCTGGCCGGGCGTGGCGCCGTTCCTGCGTGGCCCCTACCCGACCATGTACGTCCAGCAGCCTTGGACGATCCGGCAATATGCAGGCTTCTCGACCGCGGAAGAATCGAACGCTTTCTACCGGCGCAACCTGGCGGCCGGGCAGAAGGGGCTTTCCATCGCCTTCGATCTCGCCACGCATCGCGGTTATGACAGCGACCACCCGCGGGTTGCCGGCGACGTCGGCATGGCCGGCGTGGCGATCGATTCCATTCTCGACATGCGCCAGCTTTTCGACGGCATCCCGCTCGGCGAGATGACCGTGTCGATGACCATGAACGGCGCAGTGCTGCCGATCATGGCGCTCTACATCGTGGCGGGCGAGGAGCAAGGCGTCGCGCAGAAAGACCTCGCCGGGACCATCCAGAACGACATCCTCAAGGAGTTCATGGTCCGCAACACCTACATCTATCCGCCGAAACCCTCGATGCGGATCGTGTCGGACATCTTTGCCTACACGGCAAAAAACATGCCGAAATTCAACTCGATCTCGATTTCCGGCTACCACATCCAGGAGGCCGGAGCGACGCTCGATCTCGAGCTCGCCTACACGCTCGCCGACGGCATCGAATATGTGCGCGCCGGCGTCGCCGCCGGCCTCGACGTCGACAGTTTTGCGCCGCGTCTTTCCTTCTTCTGGAACGCAGGCATGAACTTCTTCATGGAGATCGCCAAGCAGCGGGCCGGGCGGCTGATCTGGGCGTCGCTGATGAAACGCAATTTCTCACCGAAAAGCGACAAGTCGCTGGCGTTGCGAGCGCATACGCAGACCTCCGGCTGGTCGCTGACGGCGCAAGATCCTTACAACAACATCGTGCGCACCATGATCGAGGCCATGGCGGCAACGCAGGGGCACACCCAGTCGCTGCACACCAATGCCTTCGACGAGGCGCTGGCGCTGCCGACCGACCACTCGGCCCGTATCGCGCGCAACACGCAGATCCTGTTGCAGAAGGAATCCGGCACGACACGCATCATCGATCCATGGGGCGGCTCGGCCTTCGTCGAGAGACTGACCTATGATCTCGCCTCCCGCGCGCTCAGGCACATCGAGGAGGTCGAGCAGCTCGGCGGCATGGCCGCGGCGATCGAGAAGGGCATCCCCAAGATGCGTATCGAGGAAGCCTCGGCGCGCACGCAGGCGCGCATCGATTCCGGCGAGCAGATGATGGTCGGCATCAACTCGTTCCAGCCGGAAAAGGATATCTCGGTCGACGTGCTCAAGGTCGATAACGCGGAAGTGCGCGCCCGCCAGCTTTCCAAGCTGCAGCAGCTCAAGGGCACACGCGACGTGGCGGAGGTCGAAGCCGCGCTCGACGCGCTCGCCAGCGCCGCTAACAGCGGCGGCAACCTGCTCGAATTCGCCATCCGCGCGGCACGCGCCAAGGCCACCGTCGGCGAAATCTCGCTGGCGCTGGAAAAGGCCTTCGGCCGGCATGTCGCGTCGGTGCAGACGATTGCCGGCGTCTACCGCAAGGAGCTTGGCGAAAACGCCACGGCCGATCGCGTGCAGGACAAGGTGGCGAGCTTCCAGCGCAAGACCGGGGCCCGCCCCCGCATCCTGGTCGCCAAGATGGGACAGGACGGGCACGACCGCGGGCAGAAGGTGATCGCCACCGCCTTCGCCGACCTCGGCTTCGACGTCACCGTCGGCGCCATGTTCCAGACCCCGGAAGAGATCGCCAAGATCGCCGACGAGCACAATGTCGATATCGTCGGCGCCTCGTCGCTGGCGGCCGGACACCTCACCCTCGTGCCGGAGCTGCGCGATGCGTTGAAGAGGCTCGGGCGCGAGGAGGTCATGATCGTTGCCGGCGGCGTCATCCCGCCTGACGATTTCGAGGCGGTCCGACAGGCCGGCGCCGCCGATATCTTTCCGCCCGGCACCGTCATTCCCGAAGCTGCGGAGCGGCTGGTGGACAGGCTGCTCGAGCGGGCCTGAGGTCCGTTATAATCTCCGTTGCAACATAGTCCGGCCGTGTTATAATCTCCGTTCCAACAATGGAGATTGCCATGAACGTGACCGTGCGCAAGATCGGCAATTCGGAAGGTGTCATCCTGCCGAAAGAGGTGCTCGACCGGCATAATCTGCAGGCCGGCGACACGCTTCAAGTCACCGTGACCAACGACGGCATCTCGCTTCGGCCAACCGACGAGACGTTCGAGCGGCAGATGAAGGCCGCAGCCGAGTTCATGGACAAGTACAAGGTCGCGCTGCAGAAGCTCGCCGAATGAGCTGGGAGTTCCTCAGTCGCCGTGCGGTCGAGGCTATGCATGCCGAGCAGCTCAAGCGGCACGGCGGCGCAGCCGGCTTGCGTGACGAAAACGTGCTGGAGTCAGCTTTGGCACGGCCGGAAGACAAGGCTGCCTGTGGCGACCCCAGCGTCCATGAACTGGCAGCGGCATATCTGTTCGGCCTGGTGCGCAACCATGCTTTCGTCGATGGCAACAAGCGTACCGCGATCGTGGCCGCCGGCACGTTTCTGATCTTGAATGGCCACGCTCTGACGGCCAATGACGGCACTCTCTACACTTTCGTCATGGCGGTCGCCGCCGGCGAGATCGACGAGAACGGGGCGGCTGCCTTCTTCCGCGACCACACGGTGCGCGTCGAATGACTTCGCCCGTTTTTCATGATAGCCGGCAGCCGCGCCAGCAGCGGAGAACAGCATGATCCAGGCATACAGCGTGAAGGAGCACGTGCTCATCAACACCCCGCTCGCCGTGGGTGCAGCGCTGCCGCCCGACACGGTGTGGATCGACATGTTCGAGCCGACGGTCGAGGAAGACCGCTACGTCGAGTCGCTCGCCGGCGTCGCCATCCCGACACGCGAGGAAATGCGCGACATCGAGGATTCCAGCCGCCTCTATTCGGAAGGCGGCGCGCTCTACCTCACCTCGCCGGTGCTTTATGCCGCCGGCACCGACAAGCCGGGCATTGCACCGATCACCTTCGTCGTCACTAAGGAGCAGATGATCACGGTGCGCTACAGCAAGCCTGCGCCCTTCACGCTCTACGCGACGCGGGCAGGCAAGCCGGGCAACGATCTCGTCTTCATGGCCTGCGACCCGTTCACCATCCTGTTCGGCCTGATCGAATCGATCACCGACCGGATCGCCGAGCATCTGGAGGATGTCGCCCAGCGCATCGACGCCGAGTCCACGCGTCTCATCACCGGCTCAGCCCACAGGAAGCCGATGACTACGAAGGATTTTCGTTCGGGCCTGAAGATGCTCGGCAAGGAAGGCGACTTCCTGTCGAAGATCCGCGAGAGCCTGATCGGCTTCGGCCGGCTGCTTGCCTATCTCGAGGCCTCGCCGATGGTCGTCGCCGAAGAGGCTTCGCACGTCACCTGGCTCAAATCGCTGGAGCGGGACGTCGAGTCGCTCAACGACCACGTATCCTACCTGACGGAACGCACCGTGTTCTTGCTCGACACCGTCGTCGGCCTGGTTTCGGTAGAGCAGAACTCGATCATCAAGATCTTCTCCGTCGCTGCGGTGGCCTTCATGCCCCCGACGCTGGTCGCTTCGATCTACGGCATGAATTTCGAGACCATGCCGGAGCTGAAATGGCTGCTCGGCTATCCGATGGCGATCGGCCTGATGGTTCTCGCCGCGGTGCTTCCCTTGATCTACTTCCGCACACGCGGATGGTTTTAACCAAGCCTTGCCTTTCAGGTATTGTAGAACGGCACCTTCCAGGCGCGGCCGTTCAGTCCGCCGGTCGGATGCGGGTTGCGCGGCTTGACCTTGTTCGGCGCGGCGCCCGCCACGACCTGCCTGACGTCGGCGATCACCGCCTTGGAGATCCGATAATACTGGTGGTTGTGGTGTGACTCTCCAACGTCTCCTCCCGTCCACGAATGCGACGATACGTCGACGCGGGTTACAGCCTTGGGCAAGGCGCCGTGGTCCTTGGGCCCCCATACGCCAAGGCGGGCTATGCCGTTGAGCGTTGCGGCCAAGGCCAATGCAAGGTCGCTGTCGGCCGTATAGACCGTGACCCGCTTCGCCAGCTTGAGCAGCGGTTTCAGCCGCTTGTCGTCCGAAAGGCTGTCGAAGTCTTCGTCGGCGGCCATCAGCAGCGCGCCCTCAAAGACCGCCTTCGCGACCAGCTTCTTCTCGACCTCCCGGATTGCCTGGATGGCGTGCCGAAGCGCGAAGCAGCCCATCGAATGCGCGACCAACTCGATGCGCGGCACGCCTTCGCCGGCATCCTGTGCCTCCTTGAAGAGCCGCACCAGCGAAAGCGCGATGGTCTTGGCCGACCGCTCGGCATCGCGCCGGTCGTCGCCATAGTCGTCGACGGCGATGCGGCCATTGGCCGGCCAACTGAAAACGAACACCTTCGAGGCGCCATAGGCCGCGCCTATCTGCGCGGCGCGGCGCAGCGAATCCAGGAAAGTCGCGGCAAAACCCGGCAACAGGACGATGCCGAAATCCGATGCGGCAGCTTTCTCGACATCAACCTTGAAGCCCAAAATGCCCACTTTCTTGTTCGGCGGTTCCGACGCGGCTGCCCGTACCGAGAGACTAGGCCCACCGCCCGATGCGACCGGATCGAGGGCGAAAGAGCTCGGCACCATGTTCCAGCCGCTGTCGGGCAGCTCCGGCTTGTCGTTGACCATATCGACGACGCCGGTTCGGTATTTCGAAGGATCGTTGGGATCGGCAATCAGGGTGCCGAATTTCGACCCCCCCAGATGATTGCGATTGGTGGCAAAGCGAACCTTGATTTTCTTCGGTGCAGCAGCCATCGAGCCCTCCTCGCACAGAAGGTCAAAGGTTCACACGGGACCTAAATCCGATCAATACTCAGTCATGGAAAAATTTATCTGGCGGAAATTCGGGTAATCTCGAACTCGCGTCCGCTGACCTGAGCCGTGTCTCCAACACTTTTGCCGAAAAGCGCGACCGCCATCGGCGAAACGTGCGAGATCGTGCCTTGCGAAGCATTCGCCTCGTCCTCGCCGACGATCTTCCACCTGCGCTTCTTGCCGTCTTCGCCCTCGATCGTCACCGTCATGCCGAAGCGGACGACGTCACCGCCCCGATCAGGCACCGACACCTCCGCCGTTTCCCGGCGCGCCGTCCAATAGCGCAGGTCGCGCGAGGCAAGCGCCATGCGCTCGCGCTCGCCCGCCGCTTCGGCCTTGGCAAATTCCTCATGCAGGGCCGCGAGCGTGCTCTCGATTTCGGCCAGCCCCTCGGGCGTCACCAGGTTGCGATGCTGGCTCACCGGACGCTCGCCGATGTCGGCAAGCGGCAGGTTCACGTCGTCTTCGCGGGTAAAGGCGCGGCTCATTCAAGGGAAGGTAGGCCTCATCACCCGGTATCTCAAGCGCTACGGCACGTGGTGTGAACGAGGATCACGCAACATGCCGCAGGTCTTTGATTTTTCGCAAGTCTTTGTCCGCATCGCCCCAGCACGCTTCGGGGAGACATGCGGCAGGGCCGCCGGTCACGAGATTGGCATGTTTCCTGCAGCGCAGGGGATAGATGCGAGGATCTGTCCCGATGTTGAACAGACGCGGCTTTGTCATGGGCCTGGCGGCCGCGGCAGCGGGCTCCAGCACGGCGGCGAATGCACTGGAAGTGTCCGGAATCGAGAACGCTTCGATGCGCGGCTCGATCGACTCGTCCGAATTCGGCATCTTTCCCGGAGCGATCGACGATCAGAGCCGGGCCTTCGCACGGATGCTGGAGCGCGCAGCCGAGCGCGACACCCCGATCTTTCTGCCGCCGGGGACCTACCTCGTTTCCAATCTGACACTGCCGCGGCGGGTTCGGCTCACCGGAGTCGCAGGCGCGACGCGCATCGTCTACGGCGGTGACGGCCATCTCTTCGCCGCCGAGGATGTCGAGCTCATCGAGCTCACCGGCATCGTCTTCGACGGCGCTAACCGCTGGATCGACGACCGCGCCCAGGCGATCCTCGATTTCCGCCGCGTGCGCGAGCTCAGCATCGATCGTTGCCAGGTGATCGGCAGCGGCAAAAACGGTATCGCGCTCGAGCGCGTCAGCGGGCGCGTCGAGCGCTCGACGATCTCCGGCGCGGCCGACGCCGGCATCTACTCCGTCGAGGCCGGCCGCGTCACCATAAGCGGCAACACCGTCACCGACTGCGCCAATGGCGGCATCCTGGTGCATCGCTGGCAGGCCGCGGACGACCAGACGATGATCACCGGCAACCGCGTCGAGCGCATCCTGGCGCGCAATGGCGGCACCGGCCAGTTCGGCAACGGCATCAACGTCTTCCGCGCCGGCAACGTGATCGTGTCAGGCAACAGCGTTGCCGATTGCGCTTTCTCGGCAATCCGCGCGAACAGCGCGAGCAACATCCAGATCGGCGGCAATACCTGCCAGCGCTCAGGCGAGACGGCGGTCTATTCGGAATTCGCCTATGAGGGCGCCGTGATCAGCGCCAACATCGTCGACGGCGCGGCCAACGGCATCTCGATGGTGAACTTCAACGAAGGCGGCCGCATCGGCGTCTGCTCCGGCAACATCGTGCGCAACCTGTCGACGCAAGGTCCCTACCCGGCCGATCCGCCTGGCTTCGGTGTCGGCATCACGGCGGAGGCCGATTGCAGCGTCAGCGGCAATGTCGTGGAGAACGCGCCGCGCTACGGCATGCATATCGGCTGGGGTCCGTTCATGCGCAACGTCGTCGCGACCGGCAATGTCATCCGCCAGGCATCCGTGGGCATCGCGGTGTCGGTGGTGGAGGGCGTCGGCAGCGCCGTCATCTCCGACAATGTCGTGGAAGGCGCTACGGACGGTGCGATCGTCGGCTATGAGTGGACGAAGGCGGTGACCGGCGACCTCGCCAGGGACGGTGCGGAGGATTACCCGCGCCTCGTCGTAGACCGCAACCGGGTCAGCTGACGCTCAGCTCTTTTTGGCTTGGTCGTCCTTAGCCTGGGCTCGCTCCCCGCGCAGGCGCCTGAACGGCGCCAGGCGATCACGCAGCGCCTGCATCCTTGCGATCGTCTCGCCGAGCGGCAGCTTCACCAGCCTGGCACCCCCCTCGGCCTTGCGCGCGAGAATGTCGGAAATGTCCTGGCGGATCAGCCGAGAAAAGCCGTCGGCCGGAGCGCGCCGACAAGGATGCCGTTCCAGTTGCGCAGTTCAGGCCGGGCCATCTCGCGCAGCCTGGACGACAATTCGGCATCGCTCCTCAGAAGATGCGCCAGCACCTCGGCCACGACCACTTCGGCGGCGCGGCCGGTGCCGTCCTCGCATTTAAGAGCTATGCCGAGACCCGCCTCTGGAACGGCAGCACAGAAAACGCCTTCCGCGCCCGTCTTGACGAAGATCCGGCCGGGCGCGGCCTGCATCAGCTTCGTGCAGGCGCGGCCGGTGCCGGCAACGTAGAACGGCTCGTTCATGCAGGCCTTGAACAAGCGCTCGGCCGCCCTTGCCCGCTGCGGTCCAAAACCATCGCCGGTCGCCATGCGCGCGAAGCCAAGCGCAAGGCTCTTCAGCGCAACCGCATAGGTCGGAATCGAGCAGCCATCCGTTCCGACATTTTCCTCTTCGTGGCGAGCACCGGTCACCTCTTCCATGGTCTCGCGGATCAATTTTTGAAAGGGATGGCCGAAACCCACATAACCTTTCGTGGCGATGCCGCTGTGCACGCAGGTGCATAGGAAACCGGAATGTTTGCCGGAGCAATTGTTGTGCAGCTGGTTTGGCGTTCGGCCGGCGCGTGCGAGGTCGACCATGGCGGCCTGGTTGACCGGCCAATGCCCACCGCATTCGAGCGCATCCTCGGCCAGTCCGGCACGAGCAAGCATCGACGCCGCCACGTCGACATGGCTGGGCTCGCCGGAATGCGAGGAGCAGGCAAGCGCCAGTTCCCTGTCGCCGAAACCACAGGCATCGGCTGCGCCGCTCTCGATCAGAGGCAAGGCCTGGATCGCCTTGACCGCCGACCGTGGGAAGACCGGTTGGTCGACATCTCCGACCGAAAGCAGCGCCGTGCCGCCGGCGTCGGTCACGATCACGGCGCCGCGGTGATCGCTCTCGACCCTGCCGCCACGCAGCACCTCGACCAGAACCGGGTTGCTCATGCTCAGAACTTGCCGTCGATGACCGACTGAAGCACGGCGCGCAGGCCGAGATCGTATTGCTCGGGGCCGTAGAGAACGTCATCGATCAGCAGACGACCGGCCTCAGGAACCAGCACGAGACGATCAGTCCAGTCGGCGCTCTCCGTGTCGGGGAAAACATACTCCACATCGACCGTGGTGCTCGCCTCGCCCTGCGCAATCGCGCCTGCCCGGCAGATCGGCGCCCAGTCCGGATAGGCCTGGAACTGAATGCCGTCACCGAGCGGCGGCTTGTCGCCGGGATGCGCCTTTTCATACTGCGCGTTCTTTGCCCAGGCGCCCGCGATCAGCTCCCTCAGGGACGGCGTCAGCAACGGCTCGTGAGCAAAGGCTGCCGCGGCGCCGTGCGCCGCACAGAAGCTCGCCACGACCGATTCCGGCGCGTCGGCGGCGTGCGCCTCGGCGGCGGCAACAGCCGACGCCAGAGCAGCAAACAACATCGAGACGCGCATCTTCGACCTCCCCGGTAGCGACGAAGCCATGCGCGTGAGGCGCGGCAAAATCAAGGGAGGGGTGTGTCCCGCCGCCGATGACGTGCGAGACCCCGAGTTAATCGAAGGGGCGCCCTCCGGTCAGCGCACGCGGTCCAAGATGGAGACGTAGTTCGCCACCGCCGCACCGCCCATGTTGAAGATGCCGCCAAGCTTGGCGTCCTTTACCTGGATGCCGCCCGCCTCGCCCATGAGCTGCATCGAGGTCAGCACATGCATGGAGACGCCGGTGGCGCCGATCGGGTGGCCTTTGGCCTTGAGGCCGCCGGACGGGTTCACCGGCAGCTTGCCGTCCTTCGCGGTATAACCTTCGAGCGCGAGCTTCGCGCCTTCGCCCGGCTTGGCCAGGCCCATCGCTTCGTACTCGATCAGCTCGGCGATGGTGAAGCAGTCATGCGTCTCGACGAAGGACAGATCGCCGATCGCGACGCCGGCCTGCTTCAGCGCCTTTTCCCAGGCAAGCGCGCCGCCCTCGAAAGCCAGGATGTCGCGCTTCGACATCGGCAGGAAATCCTGCACATGCTCATTGGCGCGGAAGGCGATCGCGCGGCGCATCTTCATCGCCGTGTCGAAATCGGCGAGAACGAGCGCCGCCGCGCCATCGGAAACAAGCGAGCAATCGGTGCGCTTCAGGGGCCCGGCGACGAACGGGTTCTTCTCGCTTTCCTGCCGGCAGAACTCGAAGCCGAAATCCTTGCGCATCTGCGCATAGGGATTGTCGACGCCGTTCTTGTGGTTCTTCGCGGCGATCATCGCCAGCGCGTCCGATTGATCGCCGTAACGCTGGAAATAGGCATGCGCGATCTTGCCGAAGACACCCGCGAAGCCGGCAGGCGTGTCGCCATCCTCCGGCAGGTAGGATGCGCGCAGCAGGTTCCTGCCGATTTCGGGACCGGGCGTCGTGGTCATCTGCTCGGCACCCACGACCAGCACCACGCGGGCTGCGCCCGAATCGATCGCGCGCTTGCCCTGGCGCACTGCCGCAGATCCGGTGGCGCAGGCATTCTCGATGCGCGTGGCGGGCTTGAAGCGCAGGCAATCATCCGCCTGCAGCACGAGGCTGGCGGTGAAATCCTGGGCGGAGAAGCCGGCGTTGAAATGGCCGAGCACGATCTCGTCCACGTCATCCGGGCCGATGCCGGCATGCGCCAGCGCTTCCGTCGCGACGCCGACGATCAACGATTCCAGCGTCTCGCCTTCGAGCTTGCCGAAGCGCGAATGCGCCCAACCCACGATGCATGCGGTCATTGAACTTCTCTCCCGGTACGACGGCCATCCAGCAACGGCAATTGATATCGTTCAAAACTGAACGGTTCGCCAGTGGGCGCACCGAACTGAATCGATTGAGACAGGCAGGAATCTTTGTTGATTGACGGGTCAATAAAAAATAATCTGGCGCCATGCCCAAACTCGGAATGGAGCCGCTGCGCCGCCGCGCGCTGATCGATGCGACGATCGCCACGATCGGCGACCGCGGCACGCTCGACGTGACCATGTCGGAGATCGCCGGGCGCGCCGGCGTCTCCTCGGCGCTGGCTCACCACTATTTCGGCGCCAAGCAGGATCTGCTGCAGGCGACGATGCGGCACCTGCTGTCCGAGCTCGGGCACGATGCGCGGGAAGCGCTGCGGCGAGCCGGCAGCGCGCGCGAGCGCGTCTCGGCAATCGTTGCGGTCAATTTCTCCGCCAAGCAGTTCCAGCCCGACACGGTCGCGGCCTGGCTCGCCTTCTATGTCGAGGCACAGCGCTCGCCGGCGCTGCGCCGCCTGCTACGTGTCTACGCACGGCGCCTGCACTCCGATCTGATGAGCGGGCTGACCGGGCTTTTCCATCGCGCCGAGGCGGAGCGGACGGCGGAGGCAATCGCGGCACTGATCGACGGCCTCTACATCCGCCGGGCGCTCAAGGACAGCGCCCCGGACGCAGCGTCCGCCATCCGCCTCATCGAATCCTTCATCGACCTGAAACTGGCCGGGAGCTCGGCATGACACGATGCCCGAACATCCTGATCGTCATGGTCGACCAGTTGAACGGGACGCTGTTTCCGGACGGACCGGCCGGCTTCCTGCACGCGCCGCACCTCAAAGCGCTTGCCGCCCGCTCGGCGCGCTTCGCCAACAACTACACGGGCTCGCCGCTCTGCGCGCCTGGCCGCAGCGCCTTCATGAGCGGGCAACTGCCGTCGCGCACCCGCGTCTATGACAATGCCGCCGAGTTCGCCTCCGACATTCCGACCTTCGCGCACCATCTGCGCGCCGCCGGTTATTACACATGCCTGTCGGGCAAGATGCATTTCGTCGGGCCGGACCAGTTGCACGGCTTCGAGGAGCGGCTGACGACCGACATCTATCCGGCGGATTTCGGCTGGACGCCGGACTACCGCAAGCCGGGTGAGCGCATCGACTGGTGGTACCACAATCTTGGGTCCGTCGCAGGTGCCGGCATCGCCGAGACCACCAACCAGCTCGAATATGACGACGAGGTCGCCTTCATGGCGACCCAGAAGCTCTACCAGCTCGCGCGCGATCGCGACGACGCCGGACGCCGGCCCTGGTGCCTGACCGTTTCCTTCACCCACCCGCACGATCCTTACGTCGCGCGGCGCAAGCACTGGGACCTCTACGAAGATTGCACGGCGCTCGAGCCCGAGGTCGGGTTTATCCCGCACGAAAAGCAGGATCCGCATTCGCGGCGGCTCTACGTCGCCAGCGACTATGCCAGCTTCGACATCGGCCCGGAGCAGGTCCGGCGCGCGCGTCGCGGCTACTTCGCCAACATCTCCTATCTCGACGACAAGATGGGCGAGCTGCTGGCGGTCCTGCAGACGACGCGCATGCTCGACGACACCATCGTCATGTTCTGCTCCGACCATGGCGACATGCTTGGCGAGCGTGGCCTGTGGTTCAAGATGTGCTTCTTCGAGGGCTCCGCACGCGTGCCGCTGATGCTTGCCGGGCCCGGCATTCCGGCAGGCCTTGTCGAGCAGCCGACATCGAATGTTGACATTCTGCCGACGCTCGCGGCGCTCGCCGGCATCGACCTGTCGGCAGTCGAGCCATGGACCGACGGGCGGTCGCTGCTGCCGCTGGCCGCGGGGCGCAACGATGGGCGCCCGGTCTACATGGAATACGCCGCGGAAGGCTCGATCGCGCCGCTTGTCGCGGTCCGCGACGGCCGCTGGAAGCTAATCCATTGCGAGGCCGATCCGCCGCTGCTCTTCGATCTCCAGGCCGACCCGCAGGAATTGACCAATCTCGCGCCCGATCCGGCCCATGCGGCAACGCTTGCCGCGCTCGTCGAGAAGGTGCAAGCGCGCTGGAACCTGGCCGCCTTCGACGCGGCCGTGCGCGAGAGCCAGGCACGGCGCTGGGTGGTCTACCCGGCGCTGCGCAACGGCGCCTACTACCCCTGGGATTTCCAGCCGCTGCAGAAGGCGTCCGAGCGCTACATGCGCAACCACATGGATTTGAACGTGCTCGAAGAGAGCAAGCGCTACCCGAGGGGAGAATGAGCATGATCACGGTCTGGGGTCGCAAGACGTCCGGCAACGTGCAGATCGTCATGTGGGCGATCGCGGAGATCGGCCTCGAATACGAGCGCCACGATGTCGGCGGGCCGTTCGGCGGCACCAACACGCCGGAATATCTGGCGATGAACCCGAACGGGCTCGTGCCGACCTTTCGCGACAAGGATGTGATCCTGTGGGAGAGCGCGGCCATCGTGCGTTATCTCGGCGCGGCCTATGCCGACGAACAATTCTGGCCGCGCGACCCGCTGAAGCGCGCCGCGCTCGACAAATGGGCGGAGTGGTCGAAGACGACGTTCCAGCCGGCGCTGCTGCCCAACATTTTCTGGCCGCTGGTGACGAAGCGGCCGGAGGAGCGGGACGAAAAGGCGCTGGCCGCGGCCATTGCCGCGATCAAGAAGCCGGTCGGCATGATCGACGCCCGGCTGGGCGAAAGCGCCTATATCGGCGGCGACGCTCCGTGCTTCGCCGACGTCATCTTCGGCACCCTGCTCTACCGCTATTTCACCCTCGACTTCGACAAGCGCCCGGCGCCGAACCTCGAAGCCTATTACCAGCGCCTCGTGAAGCGGCCGGCCTATGCCGAGCACGCAATGGTTTCCTACGACAGCATGAGGCCGAAATGATCCCCTCCCTCGAGCATCTGAGGAAGGCTTATGTGGAAACCTCGCGCGCCACGCAGGTGACGCCGCTGCTTCAATCGCCGGCGATTGCGAAGCTGACCGGCGCGGCACGCGTGTTCGTGAAACCGGAATCGCTGCAATGGGCGGGCTCCTTCAAGGTGCGCGGCGCCTATTGGCGGCTGAAGCAGCTCTCGCCGGAAGAGGCAAGGCGCGGGGTCGTCGCCTATTCCTCCGGCAATTTCGCGCAAGGGCTTGCCGCGGCAGGAGAAGCGCTCGGCATCCCCGTCACCATCGTCATGCCGATCGACGCGCCGGCGGCCAAGCGCGATGCAACGGCCGGGTACGGCGCCAGGGTCGTCCTGACCGACCACGGCGATCGCGCCCGCGAGGAAGTCGCATCCGAGCGCGCGCGCCAGATCGCGGGGGAAGAAGGCCTCGCCCTGCTCCACCCCTTCGACGATCCCGAGATCGTCGCCGGCCAGGCCGGCACCGGCATCGAAGCTTTCGAGCAGCTTCAGGCCAGGAACGCCAAAGCCGATCTTGTGTTGGTCCCGGTCGGCGGCGGCGGGCTGATCGGCGGCGTCTCGCTGGCCTTCCACTATCTCTCGCCGACCACCCAGACGATCGCCGTCGAGCCGGAGGGGTTCAACGGCATGGGCACGTCGCTTGTGCATGGCGGGGTCGAAACGATGCCGCTCGGCCCGAGCTCGATCTGCGACGGGCTGATGTCGCGCCGCCCGGGCGTCGCCCCCTTCGCGGCCGTGCAAGCCGCCAGGGTATTCGGCGTCGCCGTCGAGGATGCGGGTGTCAGGCGGGCGATGAAGCTGGCGGCCGAACGGCTGAAGCTCATCCTCGAGCCGTCGGGCGCCGCCTCGCTCGCCGCGCTCATCTCCGGCAGGCTCGATGCCAGGGGCAAGACCGTGGTCGTCATCGCCACCGGCGGCAATGTCTCGCTGCCGGATTTCCAGAAGCATATCGCCGATGCAGCTTGAGGCCGACTTCGTCGTCATCGGCTCCGGCTCGGCCGGTTCGGCGCTGGCCTATCGCCTGTCCGAGGACGGCAGGAACACGGTCATCGTGATCGAATATGGCGGCAGCGATGTCGGCCCGCTGATCCAGATGCCGGCGGCGCTCTCGATCCCGATGAACATGAGCCTCTACGACTGGGGCTTTTCGTCCGAGCCCGAGCCCAATCTCGGGGGACGCGTGCTCGCCACCCCGCGCGGCAAGGTGATCGGCGGATCGTCCTCCATCAACGGCATGGTCTACGTGCGCGGCCACGCCCGCGATTTCGACCATTGGTCGGAAGAAGGCGCGCGTGGCTGGGCCTTCGCGGACGTGCTGCCCTACTTCAAGCGCATGGAGAATTCGCACGGCGGCGAGGAAGGCTGGCGCGGCACCAGCGGTCCGCTGCATGTCCAGCGCGGGCCGCGGAAGAATCTGCTCTACGGTGCCTTCCTGGAAGCGGGCAGAGAGGCCGGCTTCGAGCTCACGCAGGACTATAACGGCGCCAAGCAGGAAGGTTTTGGGGCGATGGAGCAGACCATCCATGGCGGCCGCCGGTGGTCTGCCGCCAATGCTTATCTGCGACCTGCACTGAAGCGCAAAAACGTCAGTGTCCTCAGGGGCTTCGCGCGACGGGTGGTGATCGAGAATCAACGCGCAGTCGGTGTCGAGATCGAAGCTCACAGGAAGATTCAACTCGTTAAAGCACGACGTGAAGTCGTGGTCGCCGCCTCGTCGATCAACTCGCCGAAGATCCTGATGCTTTCGGGCATAGGGCCGGGCGCGCACCTCCAGTCGCACGGGATCGAGACGATCGCTCACCGCCCCGGCGTCGGGCAGAATCTGCAGGATCATCTGGAGCTCTACGTCCAGCAGGAATCGCTGCGTCCGATCACGCTTTACTCGAAGCTCAATGTCTTCTCCAAAGCGCTGATCGGGGCTGAGTGGCTGTTCCTCAAGCGGGGGCTCGGCACGTCCAACCATTTCGAGGCCGCCGCTTTCGTCCGCTCGAAGCCCGGCATCGATTATCCCGACATCCAGTACCATTTCATCCCGGTCGCCATCCGTTATGACGGCAAGGCGGCGGCGAGGTCGCATGGCTTCCAGGCGCATGTCGGACCGATGCGCTCGAAGTCGCGCGGCTCGGTCACGTTGCGATCGAACGACCCGAAAGCAAAACCGGTCATACGCTTCAACTACATGTCGCATCCAGACGACTGGAGCGATTTCCGCCACGCCATCCGGCTGACGCGCGAGATCTTCTCAAAGCCCGCATTCGACCCATACCGTGGACGCGAGATTTCCCCCGGCGCCCAGGTGCTGTCCGACGACGAGCTCGATATGCATGTGCGCGACCATGCCGAGAGCGCCTACCATCCGTGCGGCACCTGCCGGATCGGCCGAGCCGACGAGCAGATGAGCGTGGTCGATCCGGAATGCCGGGTGATCGGCGTCGATGGATTGCGGGTCGCGGACTCCTCGATCTTCCCGCGCATCACCAACGGCAACCTCAACGCGCCGTCCATCATGACCGGAGAGAAGGCTGCCGACCACATTCTCGGCCGCCCTATGCTGCCGCCGTCGAACCAGGAGCCCTGGATCAACCCGCGCTGGCAGGTCAGCGACAGGTGAACAAGTTCTGCGTCGTTGAAAAGGGTGCCACGTCATGAATGTGCAGCCCAAAGCCTCCCACTACGTGAACGGCCGCTTCGTCGAGGACGAGCGCGGAGCGCCTCTGCCCGTCATCTACCCGGCAACCGGCGAGACGATCGCCACGCTGCACGCCGGCACGCCCAATATCATCGAGCTGGCGATCGAGGCGGCGCGCGCGGCGCAGCCTGCGTGGGCGAGGCTGAAGCCGATCGAGCGCGGCCGCATCCTGCGCCGCGCCGCCGATATCCTGCGGGCGCGCAATGCCGAGCTGGCGCGGCTCGAAACGCTCGACACCGGCAAGGCGATCCAGGAGACGCTGGTCGCCGACCCGGCGACGGCCGCCGACGCGCTCGAGTTTTTCGGCTGCGCTGTGGCCTCTTTCAATGGCGACTATGTCGATCTCGGCGGCCCGTTCGCCTATACGCGCCGTGAGGCGTTGGGGGTCTGCGTCGGCATCGGCGCCTGGAACTATCCGATCCAGGGCGCCGGGTGGAAATCGTCGCCGGCGCTCGCCATGGGCAATGCCATGGTGTTCAAGCCGTCCGAGAACACGCCGCTGTCGGCATTGGCGCTGGCGGAAATCTACACCGAGGCCGGCCTGCCGGACGGGCTGTTCAACGTGGTGCAGGGTTTCGGGGACGTCGGCACGGCACTGGTCTCGCACCCGGTCGTCGCCAAAGTCTCGCTCACCGGCTCGGTCCCGACCGGCCGCAAGGTGCTGGCGCTTGCAGGCTCGCAGATGAAGCACGCCACGATGGAGCTCGGCGGCAAGTCGCCGCTCATCGTGTTCGACGATGCCGATCTCGAAAACGCCATCGGCGGCGCCATGCTCGGCAATTTCTATTCGACCGGGCAGGTCTGCTCCAACGGCACGCGCGTCTTCGTGCAGAAGGGCATCCATGATCGCTTCGTCGACCGGCTGACCGAACGCACCAAGAAGATCAGGATCGGAGATCCGCTCGATCCGGAAACGCAGATGGGACCGCTGATCAGCAAGGCGCAGCACGAAAAGGTGCTGGGCTACATCGGTATCGGCAGGCAGGAGGGCGCAACGCTTCAGTATGGCGGTAGCGTGCCTTCGCTGCAGGGTTTCGAGAACGGCTTCTTCGTCGAGCCAACCATCTTCACCGGCGTCAAGGACGCGATGCGGATCGCGCGCGAAGAGATATTTGGCCCGGTGATGAGCGTGCTGTCCTTCGCGGAAGAGGACGAGGTCATTTCTCGCGCCAACGACACCGAGTTCGGCCTTTCAGCCGGCGTCTTCACGCGCGACCTCGCCAGGGCGCACCGCGTGGTCGCCGAGTTGCAGGCCGGAAGTTGCTGGATCAACCACTACAATCTGGCGCCGTCGGAAATCCCCTTCGGCGGCTACAAGCAGTCAGGCGTCGGCCGCGAGAATTCGCTGGCCGCCCTGGCCCACTATTCGCAGCTCAAAGCGGTGTACGTCGAGACAGGGGACGTGGTCAGCCCGTACTGAGGCAGCCCGCTCAGGACACCGACGCGGCGGCCTCAATCCTGATATGATCCTTCGGAGGTTTGCCCCGGGGGATCTCCATGGATGCAGCATCGGACGAAGATCGCAATGCGGTCACCCGGGTGATCGAAACCGAGAGCGCAGCTTACCTCGCCAAGGACTACGACACATGGGCGGCGTGCTGGGCGCAGGTGCCCTATGTTCGCCGCTGGGTATCGACCACGCGGCGTGGCGTCGACACCTGGGACGGGTGGGAGCGGCAGGGTCGTCCCATGAAGCTGTTCATGGAACAGTATCCCGACCCCTCCACAATCCAGTACCGTCGCGAGGCAATGAACGTTCGCGTCGCAAACGACATGGCGTGGGCGACGTTCGATCAGCATGCATCCGGCGGTTCGGGTCCTGAAACGGACTCGCCGGAGCTGAACAACGAGCTGCGAATACTGGAGAAGGATGCTGACGGATGGAAAATCGTCTGCATCTGCTCCTTTCAGCGATCGTTGGATCACATTGCCTCCGCGGTCGTACAGGTCGATCCGCAGGGTGCCGTGATTTCGATGAACGCGGCGGCCAAGACCGACCTGCACGCCTCTGGCAGGATGGTCGTGAGGGCCGGGCGACTGCACGCATCCAACAAGGCCGCGGATCAGCGGCTGCAGGCAGCGATCCGTTGGGCGGGTTATCGCGACGACACCATGTGGCCCAGGCACGGCACCTTGCCCGTCCTGCTCGGCGGCGGGCAAGGCGAACCGGTGGAGGTATGCTGGGTGGCTGCACGCAGCCACCAGATCTTCATTTTCCTGAACAACCAGGAGATGCTGGAGGAGCGGTTGCAGGCCGCGGCAGTGATCTACACAATCACGCCTGCGCAACTGCGGCTGGCTCGGCTGACCATCGCCGGCGACGACCTAAAGACGGCGGCCAAACGGCTGGGCGTCAGCGTGGCGACCACCCGCACACAGATGGAACGCATGTTCGAGAAACTCGACGTTCACAACCAGACCGCCCTCGTTCGAGCGCTGCTGAGTGTCGCGGCGCCGTTGCCATAGGAGCGTGGAAAGCCGAACCGACGCCGTTGTCCGGCAAACGGCTGACAAGGGCACTCGGCTGTGTGCCGTAAGCTCATCCCGACAAGCGTCCGAATCGACGGTCGGGAGGTCGACATGAAAGCACTGTGGTGTTCTGCTGTTGCGGCCTGTCTCGCCACGAGCGTTTACGGCTTCGAGCCGGAGGGCCCAGCCCACACGGCGTCGCCGCAGGGTCATCCGGAACCGGCCGGCCTCGCGCTTCAGGGCCTGTTCTGCAACTCCGCAGAGCTGATCGACGAGGCCGTCACGCACATGCGCAATGGCTTGTCGCCAAAGGCGGCCGTCGAACTCGTCAACCAGGAAGCGGTCGTCTGCACCTTCGTAGATCTGCTCCGCTACATCGTCGACCGCCCGGCAATCATCAAGGCAATTCCCGGCTCCGCCCCGCTGTTCAAATACGAAGGAAGGCTGGTCGCCGTGGGTGTCGGCGGCGCCGTTCGCCCAGTGAGTCCGCCGGCCCGCATCTTCTTTGCGATACCGGAGCGGTTGGATGATGTTCTGGTCGAAGGGCGTGCTTGAAACCGCCCTTCTTGGACTGATGCGCGAACCCGATAGCAGGAATCGTGGGTATCGGACCTCGCTAAACCGCCGTCCTACCTCGTCCCACTCGCGGAGACGGGATCGTCAACGTCGCGCCGCGTTCAGCCGGCTTTCCCTTCCGTCCCGTCCAGGTACGCCGTCAGCGCGAACACCAGGTGATAGAAGATGCTCGCCGGTACCTCGGTCGCCTGCGAGCGGCCGCGCTCGTCGATGCGATCGATCCAGAGCCCGAGCGGCGCCGGGTCGATGTGCCAACGGAACAGGCGGCCGACGCGTGCCTCGATCTCCGGCTTGAGGTCTGGGCCGGCGCGGTCGTCGAGCGCGATGGCCGCCTTGATCGCTTCGGCCTGCGGCCAGCTGCGAGACATGCCGTCGAGCGGGATGCCCTGGCGCGACACCGCGCCGTAAGCGAGGCCGGTCGCGCGGTTCAAACCGTTGGCGACGGCCGAGGCGTAGAGCTTGCGCGCCAGCGTGACTAGGTCGGTCTGGCCGCTGCGGTCGGCGAACTCGACCAGCAGCGAGGCCCATTCGAAATGATGGCCGGGCTCGGTCCACTGGCCCTTCTCGCCTTCCGACGGCTTCCAGCGGTCGTCGAAAAATTCTCCGACGGTCCAGCTGTCGGTGTCGAAGAAGGTGGACCGGAAGAGCTCGACGATGCGCGAGGCGCGGCGCAGGAAATCGCGCTCGCCCGTCACCGCGTGCCAGGCAAGGAATGCCTCGAGCATATGCATATGCGGATTGGAGCGGCGGAGCGGCGTGCCGTCGGTGGCGTCCATGAAGCCGGCGAGGCTCGCATCCTCGAGATGCTCGTCGAGGAAGCGGAAGGTCTCCTCACCCAAACGCCGCGCATCGGGATGGCCGGCGCGCAGCGCATGCGCCAGCGCCAGCAGCACGCAGGCATGATCGTACGCATCCTCGACCGGATCGGCGACCGACCCGTCCGGGTTGAGCACGCGCACCCAGCCGCCGCGCGCGCTGCGGCCGTAACGCGCCAGGAAATCGATGCCGTGCGCGATCAGCTCATCCGCCGGGCCGGTCCAGCCGCGCTCCTTGGCGACGGCGAAGGCGTAGACCTGCCGCCCCATCGTGCGCACACGCTTCGGCTTGACGATCGGCAGGCCGTCGAAGCCGAGCGCCTCGTGGAAGCCGCCATGCACACGATCGACGCCGACATCCGACCAGAGCGGCAGCGTCTCCTCGAACATCCAGTGCGCCACGCGCCGGCGCCAGGAACCCGTTTCGATGACGCGGTCGTGCGACGGGGTGAAGCGCGTCTCCAGCCGCCCGCTCTTTTCGAGCTGCTCCACGATCTTCTTGACGTTCTGGCTGTGGCTGACCGGCGCCACGAAGGTCGCGTCGATGGTCGAGACGATGGCCACGTCCTTCATGCCGATGGCCGAGAGCAAACGGCCGTCGCTGCGCAGATAAGAATTCTCGCAGTCGATGGCGACCACGTCGCCGACGACCACGTTGCCAGCCTTGTCGGACGGGCTCACCTCGAGCAGCGACTGCCACGAGCCGAGATCGCTCCAGCGGAACGCGGCGCGCACCATCGCGACACCGGTGGCGCGCTCCATGATGGCATAATCGATCGAGATCGACGGAACGTCCTGGTAGAGGTCGGCCGGCAGATAGAGGCCGGTCACATCCTGGCGGGCTGCCTTGTAGGCAGCCTCGCAGGCTTTCCATATCTCGGGCTTCAGCTTCAGGAACGCGTCGCGCATGGCGGCGGCGCCGAAGAGGAAGATGCCGGTGTTCCAGAAATGGCTGCCCGAGCGCAGATACGCCTGCGCGGTCTCGAAATCCGGTTTCTCGACAAACTTGGCGACGTCGAGGATCTGCGCGTCGGGGGCGCCGTCGACCTTGATGTAGCCGTAGCCCACTTCGGGCGTCTCCGGCTTCACGCCGAACACCACGATGCGGCCGTCTTTTGCAGCCGGCACACCGTTCTCGATCGTCCGCCAGAATTGCTGAACCGTGGAAATCTCGTGGTCGGAAGGCACAACCAGCACCGGCGCATCGCCATAGGTCGCGAGCGTGTGCAGCGCCGCGATCGCTACGGCTGGCGCGGTGTTGCGGCCAACCGGCTCGAAGATCGCACCGCCGCCCGACAGCTCGACGGACGCCAGGTCCGCGTGCACACGCTCGGCATGGCGCTCCGCGGCGATCAGGTAGACCGGCGTCTCGCCGCTCGTCCGGCTGGCCAGCCGGCGCAAGGTTTTTGCCAGCATAGAACCTTCGCCGGCGAGCTGGTGGAACTGTTTCGGGTTGTCCTCGCGCGACAGCGGCCAGAGGCGGGAGCCCACCCCGCCACTCATCACGAAACTGACGATCAACTCGCTCATGCTCAAAAGGTCTGGTTGTAGGCGCCGACTTCGGGATTGCGGCGCAGCACCGCGTCGACCGCTTCGAACATGGCGCGGCGGCGTTCGGCCGAAACCGGGCTTTCGACCACCACCACCAGTTCCGGTTTGTTGGAAGAGGCGCGCACCAGCCCCCATGTGCCGTCCTCGGCGACGACACGCACGCCGTTGACCGTGATCAGATCCACGATCTTGTGCCCGGCCAGCGGCGTGCCGTCGGCCTGCATCCTGCGGAAATCGGTCAGTACGCGCTCGGCAACGCCGTATTTCACCTCGTCGGCGCAATGCGGCGACATGGTCGGCGTGCCATAGGTCACCGGGAGATCGCGATAGAGATCGGCCATGCTCTTCGACGGATTGCGGTCGAGCATGCGGCAGACCGCGATTGCCGTGACAAGCCCGTCGTCATAGCCGCGACCGATCGGCGGGTTGAAGAAGAAATGGCCGGATTTCTCGAAGCCCGCGATGGCGCCGAGCTCGGCCACGCGGCGCTTGATATAGGAATGGCCGGTTTTCCAATAATCTGTTCTCGCGCCATTCTTCGTCAGCACCGGATCGGAGGCGAAGAGGCCGGTCGATTTGACGTCGACCACGAAGGTCGAAGGGCCGCGTTCGGCCGATATGTCGCGCGCGAGCAGCACGCCGACCTTGTCGGCAAAGATCTCGTTGCCCTCGTTGTCGACCACGCCGCAGCGATCGCCGTCGCCATCGAAGCCGAGGCCGACATCGGCGCCGGTCTCCAGCACCTTGTCGCGGATGGCATGGAGCATCTCCATGTCTTCCGGGTTGGGGTTGTAGCGCGGGAAGCTATGGTCGAGCTCGACGTCGAGCGGGATCACTTCGCAACCAATGCGCTCCAGCATTTCCGGCGCGAAGGCGCCGGCCGTGCCGTTGCCGCAGGCGGCGACCACCTTGATGCGGCGCGCGAGCTTCACGCCGGTCGTCAGGTCGTCGAGATAGGTCTTGCGGAAGTCGGGCACGAATTCGTAGGAGCCGCCGCCCGAAAGGTCGAACGCACCGCCGAGCACGATCTCCTTCAGCGCCCCCATTTCCTCCGGGCCGAAGGTGAGCGGGCGCCTGGCGCCCATCTTCACGCCGGTCCAGCCATTCTCATTGTGGGACGCGGTCACCATCGCGACCGACGGCACATCCAACGCGAACTGCGCGAAATAGGCCATCGGCGACAACGCCAGCCCGATATCTTTGACGCGCGCCCCGGCAGCCATCAGGCCGGAGACCAGCGCCAGCTTGATCGACATCGAATAGGAGCGGAAATCGTGGCCCGTGACGATGTCGGGGCCGGCGCCAAGCTTCCGGATCAGCGTGCCGAGCCCCATGCCGAGCGCCTGCACGCCCATCAGGTTCAGTTCGGGGGGTTTTGGCGAAGCCGGGTGTCCAAACCACCAGCGGGCATCATATTCGCGAAAGCCGGTCGGCTTGACGAGCGGGCGCGTCTCGAAGCCAAAACTGTTGGGCAAAATGTCGGCGACAGGCTTGAAGGTCACGAATTGGTCCGGTGGGCAGCCGCAATTGGCTGCTTCGCTTATCGAGAATCCGCCATTTTCGCCAGCCGAAAACGCCCTTGCCTCGCGCGGGCTCGGTCGCTATCTGTCACCTCGCTCAAGGGCTGGTTGCGTGGCTTGCAGTATCGGTGCGCTACAGTTATAAGCCCGCGGCTTGGTACGGAGTGTAGCGCAGTCTGGTAGCGCACATCGTTCGGGACGATGGGGTCGCAGGTTCAAATCCTGCCACTCCGACCAAACTTTCCCCAGATCACTGGCATTCGGCGCTCAGCGGGCTTGACGCGGCGCTTGTGTGGCGTTCTTCGTCCCAAAACGCCCGAGCCCGAGCAGCCCGCCTCCATGAAGATCGAATACCGACCCGAAATCGACGGCCTGCGCGCCGTCGCGGTCGTTTCGGTGCTGCTCTACCATCTCGGCATCGGGCCGGTGACCGGAGGGTTCGTCGGCGTCGACGTGTTCTTCGTGATCAGCGGCTATCTGATCACCAAGATCATCCTGGCCGAAACGGCGGCTGCCAAATTTTCCTTCGCCGGGTTCTACGGGCGCCGGGCGCGGCGCCTCCTGCCGGCGCTCATCGCCGCTACGGCAGCGACCTTTGCTGCGGTCGCCTTTCTGTTTGCGCCGGAGGAGCTGGCACGTACGTCGGCATCGGCAGTCTGGTCCGTGCTTGGGCTTTCCAACATCTTCTTCTGGAGCGAAAGCGGCTATTTCGACGTCGACGGCATATTGAAGCCGCTGCTCCATACCTGGTCGCTTGCCGCCGAGCTGCAGTTCTATCTGGTCTGGCCGGCCTTCATCTGGCTGCTGCTCCGCTTCGGCGGCCGCGGGGCAGTCCTTGCGGGAATCGTGGTCTCGATCGTGCTCGGCACGGTCCTGTCGGTCTGGTTCCTGCAGGTGGACGCCGCGGCGGCGTTCTTCCTCACGCCGTTTCGCATCCACGAATTCGCCCTTGGCGGACTGGTCGTGCTGCTGGAGAAGCTTCGACCGCAGCCGCGCGGTGTCGTCGAGGCGACCTTCCTGCTGGGGCTCGCCGCAATCCTCGCCGGCGTGCTCCTCTTCCAGGAGCGCACGCCATTTCCCGGCTACGCCGTGCTGCTGCCGGCGGCAGGAACGGCGCTTGTCATCCATGCGAGCGCCCAGGCGCGGACGGCGACCTTCCTTGCCAGCCGCCCGTTCGTCGCCGTCGGGCTGATGAGCTACTCGCTCTACCTCGTGCATTGGCCACTGATCGTGATCGCCCACTACCTGCAGCAGCGCGTGCTCGCGCCGACGGAGCAGGCAATCATTCTCGTGCTGTCGCTGGCGCTCGCCGCACTTTCATACCGTTATGTCGAGAGGCCGTTCCGCGGAGCCCGGGCGCTCAGCCGTCCGCAACGCTTCTATCCGATCTGGGCGGCGGTCGCCGCCATCACGCTCCTGCCGGCGGCGCACGGCTGGTTGACGGGCGGCTGGCTCTGGCGTTTTCCGGCCGACCTGCAGGCCATCAACGACCTCGATATCAAGGCGCAGGAGGCCTACGTCTTCGACAATTTCGTGCTTCTGTCGAAACCTACGGAGTTCGCGGGCCGCAAGCCGCGCGTGCTGGTGATCGGGGATTCGCAGGCGGCCGACCTGGCCAACCTGCTGGTGGCCGGCGGCTTTGAACGAAAGAACGAGATCGTCGCACGGCCGATCGCCGACGAGTGCGGCCTGCCGACGCTGTCGGCGTTCGAGGCGGGCAAGGCGGCAGGCGATCTCGCCCGGCTCTTCGTCGAGCGCCCCGACTTCGTCGATCGGTGCAGCAGTCAGTATTCAGCACTGGTCGCAGAACCGCTGATTGCCCAGGCGGATTTCATCGTCATCACCAAATTCTGGGACAGCTATGCGATCGAGGGCATCGAGGCCTTCGTCGCCGATTTCAGACAGCGCACGAATGCAAGAATCGAGGTCGCGGGCGGGAAGGCGTTCCTCTACAGCAGCGTGCAGATCGTGAACCATCTCGGCAGGCTTGACGGTATCGAGCAATACGCCTCGACAGTCCTCGCTCCCGCTACCACGGCCGCGAACGAATTCCTGCGGGCAAAGTTTCCCGGCAATGTCGTGGACGTGCTCCCATACATCTGCCCGCGGCCGGATTTCTGCCACGTGCTGACCACGGAAAACAGGCCGATCTTTACCGACACGACCCACCTCACCAAGGAAGGAGCCGAATTCCTTGCCCGCAATTTCGGCGAGCGCATCTTTGCCTTCCTGATGTAGATACTCCGGCCAACGATCGAGATTGCCGCATGCGCCTTCCTGAGACGAAGTTCTGGCTCGACAAACGCGTCCTCGTCACGGGTCATCTCGGCTTCAAGGGGAGCTGGATGAGTGCGTGGCTCTGCCGCATGGGCGCCCGGGTGCACGGGCTCGACAAGAACCCCGACGCGTCGGCCAGCCTCGCAACGCTGGCTGCGCTGGGCCTGCAGTCCTCGCATACGGTCAACGTCGCGGACCCGAAGCCGGTGCTCGACGCTTTCAGGGCGACCGCACCCGAGATCGTCATCCATATGGCTGCCCAGCCGCTGGTTCGGCCGTCCTACGCAAATCCCGCACTGACGTTTCTGGAGAACGTCCAGGGCACTGTGAACGTGCTGGAAGCCGTGCGGCAAAGCGACGTGGCCGTCTGCATCTGCGTGACCTCGGACAAGGTCTACCACAACCGGGAATGGCTCCGACCCTACGGCGAAGACGACGCGCTCGGCGGGCACGATCCATATTCGGCCTCGAAGGCAGCGAGCGACATCGCCGTGCAGAGCTATGCCGCCTCCTTTTTCAGCGCAGGGGCCGGATCGCGGCGCCACCCTGCCCGCCTCGCCTCGGCGCGCGCCGGCAACGTGATCGGGGGCGGCGACTGGGCCGCCGATCGATTGCTGCCGGATACGGCCAGAGCACTCAGCGCGGGCGAAAGGCCCAGGGTCCGCAATCCCGGGGCGATAAGGCCATGGCAGCACGTGCTCGACCCGATCGCAGGCTACCTTCTGCTTGCCGAGTTTGCCTGGGGACGCGAGAGCCTGCCCTACACCGCCTGGAATTTCGGGCCTGATCCTGCCGAGGCGCTGACAGTACGCGCTGTCATGGATCGGGCAGTAGCGGCCTGGGGCAACGGGGCAAGCTACGAAATCGCGGAAACCCGGGACGCGCCGCACGAGGCAGGCCGGCTGATGGTGGACAGCTCACGCGCGCAGCACCATCTCGGGTGGCGGCCGCGCTGGAATGCCGACAATGCGATCGAGAAGACCGTGCGCTGGTACCGGGAACTGCATGCAGGTGCGCCCGCAGCGGCGCTCGTGAACCGCGACCTGGACGCTTATCTCGATACACCGATCTAAAGCATGTCGCGTGAATTGGGATTCACGCGACATGCTTTAGATCTTTGATTTTGCGCATGTCTTAATCCCAAAACCGGGGCCACTTTTGGGAGACATGCCGTAGAACGCGCTGCGATTGGGCGGACTCGGCCTTCGCCGGGAGGCAGGATCGAGGTCGTCAGGCGCGTTTGCCGTCCTGCCGCACCGCGCTGCCGACCCGCGCGCGGCAGCGCCGCGCCGCCAAAAAAACCCGGCTGCTCACATGGCCACGCTGGCGGCGAGGTTCATGCGTCACCTGGAAGCAGGACGCCCTAGCTTTTCAACTCGAATGCGGTCGCGTCTTCGATGCGTTGCCACACTGCAATGGTGCGACGGTCGCGCTCGAGGATGCGCGTTCGCGATGTGAGGAACTCCTCGACGAGCCTTGCCAGAATCTCGGTCCGACGATCGTAGCCGGCCAGCCCTGGGTTGTTCTCGAAGGGATCGCGAAGGTCGGCGAGCGCACGCGACCTGCCCGCGGCCTTAACCGAAACGTTGAAGACTGGCGTATCCGCGTTGCTGTCGACGCTGATCGACAGCCGAGTCCCACCGGCCGCACGCAGCACCGCATGCCAGGTTTCGGCTTCACCGCCGCGGGTGACAGGACTTCGGCTCTCGAGCACATCGTCGAAGCCCAAGGCTGCAGCCAGCGCTATGAGGTGGATGCCAAAGAAGCGGAGCGCACCACCGCCATCGTCGACCCGCCGCTTCCAGGTATCGTGATTGGCCGCGTAGTGGTGAGCCTTGAACCGCCAATTCACGTCAATGCCAACGTCGACGCCGGCTTCCACGACTTCCCGCGTCAACGCGGCTGCCCAATCGGTAAGATGGAAGTTGTGACCGGTGCGCATGACCTTGCCGCTGGCCTCTGCCAACCGCAAAAGGTCGAGCGCGGAACGAGGGTCGGCAGCAACCGGCTTCTCGAGCAGAATTCGCTCGATGTTGTCGAGCGCCAATGCCTTTCGCGCCAGGGTCACCTGGTCGTTCGGCCGCAGCGCGATGATAACTGCATCGGCCGCAGCCAACTGGTGCTCTTCGTCGCGAACCCAACGCACACGCCCGATGAGACCGCTCAGATCTGCCCTTGCCGCAAGCCGCTCGCGGTAGCGCTGGACGAGCAGGATCGATGTGTCGGGACGCACGGCAAGGGCGGGCAGGTAGCCGTAGAGGCCGAAGCCGCCGCCAAGCACCGCGACCTTCATGCGCCGGTAAAATCTTCGGGTGAGATGATGTCGACGATTTCGCCGGCGAAGCCGCGTCCGCGCATGTAGCCGCGAATTTCCGGGCCGATATGCCAGGCAAGGTTGACCAGGGGCGCCGCGGAGCGAGCGACGGGGTCGAATTCCCTGTCGGCGCGTATGGGAATGCGCGTTCCGGGCAGATAGTGCCCGACCTTGGCAGAACTATCCTTCTCGTAGGCGGCTTCGAGCTCGGACGCCTGCAGGCCGAGCAGCTTCACCGAAATCGCGGACCGGCCTGGAAATGCCTTCGCCGGTAGCGGACCATGTTTGTGGGCAAGCGAGCGCAACAACCCGCCCTTCGTGCGCCGCCACGCCTCGACCCTTCCGGTCATCCGTTGCAAGCCAGCGCCGAACCCGGCCTCGCACTTCGCCACGTCGGAAACCAGTTTTTCGTCGGGAGAGCCGGCGGGGCCGTAGATCACACGGATGTTGCCGCCATAACGTTGCGGGAACGAGACCGAACTCAGCCGCATCTCCAGCGCTTCGCCGATATGCCCGAAGGAGCCCAGGCTGTAGGTGCGCGGGTGTTCGTGATAGAAAGTATCGAACTGGTCGCGCTCCAGGATCGCGCCGAGATAGTGGTTCTCGATGACCAGCCAACTGCCCGGGTGCGTGATAATTCTCACCGACTCGATCAGCGCCCTCAGATCATCGATGTGGGCAAAGACGTTCGTGAAGGTGACGATGTCGGCAGGGCCGTGCAGCGCCACATAAGCCGCAGCGGAGTCCGGCGTCAGAAAGTCCTGCGTGACGTCGTGCCCTGCCTCCCGCGCATCGCCGGCTGCACCCGTCGGTTCGATGCCGGTGGTGCGTGCGCCATATCGGGCGAAGATGCCGAGCAGGCTGCCGTCGTTGCAGCCGACATCCAGGACCAGCCTGTCACGCAGTGAGCCGACCCGCGCCTCGACCGACTGCACGAGCTCGGCCATGCCGGCGAGCACGTCCGCGGTGTGACGTGCGCGGTAGTGATAGCTGCGCGGAAACAGCGTCTCCTTGGCGACCTGAAACCTTTGATGGGCCGTCTTGCAGCGGCTGCAGAACAGGATCTCGATCGGATATTCCTTGCAGGTTTCGCCGCTGCCGACCGGAATCAGATCGTCGCAAAGAGGATGGAGCCCAAGGTCGAGCACGGGTTCCAGGTCCCTGCTGCCGCAAACCTCGCAAAGGAAGATTTCACGCAATGCTGCTTCTCCGCCCAGCGCGAGGTTAGTCTTGCCACAGCTTCCATGGCGGCGTGCCGGAGCGCCATTTTTCGTCCAGCAGATTCTTGTCGCCGAGCGTGTCCATCGGATGCCAGAAACCCGTGTGCTGATAGGCCCGCAGCTCGCCATCGGCGGCGAGGCGCTCGAGCGGCTCGCGCTCCCAGACGTCGCCGTCGGAGGCGAGATAGCGACCGACATCCGGCGACAGGATGAAGAAGCCGCCATTGACGAATCCGCCCTCCCCGTCCGGCTTCTCGCGGAACGAGGTGACCTCGCCGTCGTGAATCTTGAGCGAACCGAAGCGGCGCGCAGGATGCGTCGCGGCGATCGTCGCCAGGCGGCCGTGCGCCTTGTGGAATTCGATCTCCCTGTCGATCGCGATGTCGGCCACGCCGTCGCCATAGGTCATGGCGAAATAGGGGTCCTGCTGCACGTAGGGGAGTACCCGCCTTATTCGCCCGCCCGTCATGGTGTTCTCGCCGGTGTCGATGAGCGTCACCTTCCACGGCTCGGCGGTGCTGCGATGATGGGTGACGGTGTTCGCCGCGAAGTCGAACGTGACGTCGGCGGACTGCAGGTGATAGTTGGCGAAATACTCCTTGATCACATGTCCCTTGTAACCAAGGCAGACGATGAACTCGCTGACGCCGAAGGCGGCGTAGAGCTTCATGATGTGCCACAGGATCGGGCGGCCGCCGATTTCGACCATCGGCTTGGGCTTGACGCCGGTTTCCTCGGCCATCCGCGTGCCGGCGCCGCCAGCAAGGATAACGACTTTCATACTGTTCCGCCCTGCGCGCCGCCCATATGGTTACCTTGCGGCGCGGAAGTCGCGCCCAATGGTTTGAGATTTGCGCGAAACCATGTAACGACGGCCGCAGCCGCAGCCAACCCCCTTTGCCGACAAGTGTCGAGTGATGAAAACGATCAGCGTCGTCACCCCATGCTTCAACGAGGAAGCCGGCATCCGCGAATGCATCGAGACCGTGGCCTCCCTGTTCGCCAGGGAGCTCCCCGACTACCGGCTCGAGCACATCATCTGCGACAATTGCTCGACCGACTCGACCGTGACGATCCTGCGCGAGATCGCGGCAGCCAATCCGAACGTCAAGGTGATCCTGAACTCGCGCAATTTCGGCGTGCTCAAGAACACCTATAACGGTGTGATGAGCGCGACCGGCGACGCGGTGGTGCTGTTCCTGCCTGCCGATCTGCAGGATCCGCCCGAGCTGATCGTGCAGTTCGTCAAGCTGTGGGAACAGGGATACGAGATCGTCTACGGCATCCGCGCCGAACGCGAGGAAAGTTTCCTTCTGCGCTCGATGCGCAAGGCGTATTACCGGCTGCTCAGCCGCCTGACCTATGTCGACTATCCCGTCGACGTCGGCGATTTCCAACTGGTCGACCGCAAGGTGCATCGGGCGATGATGCAGGTGCAGGACGCCCAGCCCTTCATGCGCCTGATGACGTTCGATGCCGGCTTCAAGTCGATCGGCGTCAGCTACACATGGCGACGCCGCAAGCACGGCCTCTCCCGCAACGGGCTGCGCCTGATGTTCGGGCAAGGCATGAACGGCATCATCAATTACAGCGGCGCTCCGCTCAGGGTCGCATTGCTGATCGGGCTTGCCGTCGCGGCGCTCAGCCTGTTCTATTCCTTCAGCCTGCTGGTGCTGACGCTGACCGGCGCGATCGAGCCTCCACAGGGCATCGCCACGATCATCGTGGCGATCTTCTTCTTCGGCGGCGTCCAGTTGTTCTTCCTGGGCGTGATCGGCGAATACATCCTGGCGATCTTCAACCAGGTCCGGCGCCGGCCCCTGGTTGTCGAGCGCGAGCGGATCAATTTCGACCCCGAGCAATGAGCGGGATGGCACTGCCTGGCTCCGAGCTGGTGCGCCGCCTCTGGGCGATGCGGCTGGTTCGTTTCCTGGTGGTCGGCGGCGTCAACACGGTTTTCGGCTATTCGATCTTCGCCGTCACCTACCTGCTCAGCGACAGCCATGTCGCTGCCTTGATCGTGTCGGTGCTGATCGGCGTCACCTTCAACTTCTTCTCGATCGGAGGCGTCGTTTTCCGCAACCTCGCCGGAAGGCGGTTCGTTCTCTTCTGCCTCAACTATGCGGTGGCGTTTGCAGCTAACTATCTGATGCTCGAGGCCCTGGTCGCCGCTGGGATGAGCCCGCTTGCCGGGCAGGTGATCTGCCTGCCGGTCTTCATCGCCATTTCCTACGGCTTGAACGCCCGTTTCGTCTTCCGGCGCCCGCAGGCGGGCGAGCTGACTTGATCCGGCGGGCCCAACGTCTCGCCGGCGGCAACGGAAATCACCGCGCCGGGGCGCAGTCATACCGCAGCACCACCACCCTGCCCTCCGCGGCGAACCTGCAATCTTGCGGGAAGCGTCCGGCGTCGACGTCGCCGATAGCGATGTACTCGGCATCTCCACCCGGCTGCGGCTGCGACGTCAGCAGTTGAACCTGCAACAGCCACGCGGCTCCGCCCGTGCGCAGACGTGCGTAGGCGACCATGTAGTTGGCGCGTGGATCGTAGTTGGAGTTGTTCGAGACGGTGACCCCCTGCAGGACGGAAGCCAGATCGCCCTGCATCAGCGCTGCCATCTCGCCGTCATAGCTGACCATAGGCGAGACAGCGGCTTTCGGCCTGCCGCCGAAGACAAAGGCGAGCGCCGCGGCGGCCAGAAGCGCTCCCAGCATGGGAAAGGCTGTCGTGATTGCCCTCGGCGCCATGGACTGCGCCCAGCGGGCGGCAGATTTGACCCGAGGCAGTTCCGTGAAAAGGCACGCCAGAAAAACGAGCGTCAGCGTGCCGATCAGGAATCCCGTCTTTCTGACGGCATACGGAGAGCCGATGTCCAGAATGCCGTAGGCGGCCAGCAGCAGCCCGGCCGGCGCTATGGCTGCAATGGCCAGGGCCACCAGGGCTTCGGCGTAGACGAGGTTCGAACGAGGCGTGAGGACCACCATCGCCGGAATGCAGATGAAAGCCAGCACGAAGGTGCACACCAGCATCGTCGCGTCGTTGATCAGAATCGCGCCGTCATTGGCGGAGATCATGACCATGTCGAGGATTGCGGGATGCAAAAGCGCCGTCGCTCCCAGCACGAGGCCGGCAACGATCGTCTCCAGCGCACGCCGTCGCGTGTCGATCGAAGGCCTGGTGCAAGGCCGCATGCGCAAGGCGGCTCCGGCAATGCCAAGCTGGATGGCGCTCAGCGGAAAGAACCACCCGGTCAGGTGAACGGCAACCGCGGCGATCAGCAACCAGGGCAGGAAGCCCGCCCGCAACCTGGCAATCAGGACGAAGCAGACGAGGAAGACGGCCGTCCCGGCGAAGTGCGCATAGAAGAAGTGGATGACCACCTCATTGCCGGCCAGGAAGCGAAAGCTCCTCAAAGCCGCCGCCAGCAGGATCAGGACCAGAATCGCAGCCACGGTCTCGGCGGCACTGGTCCGGCGCATCAGCGCCGCCAGGGACAGGTATATTGCCACGAGCGCTATGGCGGTGACCGCGAACAGCCCGTAAAGCGTCGAGCCGAGCAGCCATCCAAGTCCGATCGCCAGCATGTGGGCGGCCGGCGGATAGTGCGAAATCCAATGCAGGAAAGACTCCGCCGGGAGCGGCCATCCGAACCGCTCGATCTCCGCGGCAATGCCGAAATGCGTGCCCGCATCCACCCCGATGCTGAAATCGTGCCGGCCGAGCAGCCAGTATGCAAGTGCTGCCACCGCGACCAGCGCGGCGCAGCGGGCAACCAGATCGAACCCCGGCCGGGTCAATTCAACCTGCACATTTCGATCGAACTCCTCACTTGGCCCCGGCCATGGAGCCGACGCCGAACGCCCAGTCGAAATCCGTCTTGTGAGACGCGACAATACGATCAATCGCCGCGTCGCTTAAGTGCACGTTGTCGACGATGAGAACCTGGTCATCGACATAGGGCAGGCAATGCATCTCGCTGCAGAACAGCCCGCCCGGATCGACACTGCGCACGCCCGGCACATTTGCGACCGCCGAGGCGATGGCGGCACGCGCGGCCTGCGTGCCGCGCTCGAAATCCTGCCGGCCCTCCCCGCACATGCCGGCCCGGTCCAGCCCGAGGCGATCGGCGCGGTAAAGGCAGGCAGGAACCGAATGGGGAAAGATCGGAGTCGGCCCGACCAGCAGGATGCGGCTTACGCCGTATGAGCGCAGAGCCGAAGCCGTCTGGACCAGCGCTGAAGCCAACGCGCCGGCCTCAGCGGCTTCCGGCGCTTCCAGGTACCATTGCCATTGCGCGAACAGGATTGCGTAGTCCGCCTTGATCGCTCCCGACTCGAGCTGCAGCCGCGCATTGGATTTGCCGTCGAGGCAGGCTGACGTCATGGCGCTGCCGCCAATCAGCAGCTCTACGCCGATGAAGGGACCGCATCCCAGTTCCGCCAGCGAGGCAGCGGCGCCGCCGGCGGCGGCCATGTTTCTGGAAAGGGGGTTGCGCGCAAACATCATCTGGGAATCGCCCATGAGAAGACCGACCGGCCTGCCAGGCGCGTGGCCGGCGCACGCCGCTCCCGTCTCCTTCATCAGGTCGCAATAATTGCCCGCCGCAAACGTCCCATCCGGAACATAACCGGCAATCTGTGATCCGGCGCGGCGGGACAACGCGTTTTCGACCTGGAAGCCGCCGAACGCCAGGACGCCGCACAGGGTCGCGCCGATAAGCACCGGCCGCCAGCCCAGTTTCGCGCGGCGGCGTCGCCAGCGGGTGATGGCGCGTTCGACCAGATAGTATGTAGCGACAGCCAGGCCAAACGATATGACGGCAGATGCGAGGTCGGAAAGCAGGTCACGCTCGCCGAACCTCTGGATGCGCATGAAGCTGAGCAGTGGCCAATGCCAAAGATACCAGGCGTAGGAGACCAGCCCGATGAAGGCCATCGGCCGAGTGGCGAGCAGCCGGATCGCCATTGCCTCGGGATACGCCAGACCGGCAAGCAGCACGGCCAAGGCACCTGCGACGGGAACTGTCGCGCGCCATGAAGGGTACGGTGCTTCCGATCCATAAAGCAGGACGCAAGCGAGGATCGCTGCAAAGCCGGCTGCGCCTAACCAGCCGATCAAGGGCCTTGGCAAGCGCGCGATTGCCGGCAACAGCACGGCCGCGGCTCCGCCTGCCACGAACTCCCACGCCCGGAGCGCCGTCAGATAGAAGGCATAGTTCCTGCCGTCGACATTCGTGAACAGAATGCAGCCGACCAACGAGGCTGCGAAAATCGCCGTTGCAGCCGTAGCAAGAAGCGGTGCTTGCAGTTGCGGGCGCCGGAGCCAGCGGGGCAAGAACCAGAGACCGGCAAGCAGCAGGGGCACGGCGAGGTAGAATTGCTCCTCGACGGCGAGCGACCAGAGATGCAGGAGCGGCTTCGTGTCTGCCGCCCGATCGAAGTAACCCTGCTGCTCGAGGAACAGGTGATTGATGATCATCAGCCCGGCGTCGCGGGCTTCGCGCGCAAAGGCCTCGAACTCGGTGGGCGTAACAAGGAAAAAGGGGCTGGCGGCAACGCAGACGGCGACGACGAGCAGATAGGTCGGCAGGATGCGCAGCGCGCGCCTCGCCCAGAACTCGCCGAAGGTGAAGCTGCCGCGCTGCAGGCCGCCGGTGATCTGCGAGATGATCAGGAAGCCCGATATGACAAAGAAGACATCGACGCCGACATAACCGCCCGAAGCTCCCGGTATGCCGACGTGGTATGCCACCACAGCCAGGATCGAAACCGCCCGCAGGCCGTCGATGAAAGGCTGGTAGCTGACTTGCGGCGGCACGTCGGTAAGGCTGCCCGGCCTGACCCACCGGCTCATGGGCGAGGAATCCCCGCAGCCCGCGAAATCGTCATCAGTAGCGCCACCCGACCCTGATATTTGCACTGCGGCAACTCAGACGTCGGGTCAAGTCCCTTGCCCGCAACGTAGGGCGCCGCGTCCGCCACAAAGCAGAACGCTCTAACGAAGCGTAGCGAAGGCGTAGCCCAGCGGCGGCAGCGAGAGCCCGGCTGCTTCGATTTGCGTTGCAAGCACCGCGGGGCCCGTCGTCTTCGCCTTGCCCTCGCCGGCGGGAAGCTTGAACACGGCCGGCTTGTCGGCGAAGTTGAAGATGCAAAGCATCCGGCTGCCCCCGTCCTCGCGCACGAAGGCAAGCACGTTCGCCGGCGCCTTCAGGAAACGGATCGAGCCGTCGCGCAGGACGGGGTTGTTCTTGCGGAAGACGAGCATGGCCCGGTAGAGCGCGAGCACCGAGCCGGGGGCGCCGTCCTGCCGGTCCACCGCGTGATCGAGATGCGAAGCCGGCACCGGCAACCATGGTTTGGCGCTGGAGAACCCGCCATTCCGCGCCTTTGCCTCCCACACCATCGGTGTACGGCACCCGTCGCGCCCCTTGAATGCCGGCCAGAAGCGAATGCCATACGGGTCGCGCAGATCCTCGAAGGCGAGCTCCGCTTCCTCGAGCCCCAGCTCCTCGCCCTGGTAGAAGCAGATCGAGCCCTTCAACGAGCTGAGCAGCGCAACGGAAAACCGCGCGACGCTGTCCGGCGAGGCGCCAGACTTTTCCGCCCAGCGCGTGGCGTGGCGGACGACGTCATGGTTGGAGAAGGCCCAGCAGATCCAGCCGTCGGTGACGATCTTCTCGAAGGATTCGACCGCCTTCTTCACATGCCCTGCGGAGAAATCCGGACCGAGCAGATCGAAGGTATAGCACATGTGCAGCTTGTCGCCGCCGGCGGTGTAGGCGGCCGTGGTTGCCAGCGAACGGTCGCTGTCGCCGACCTCGCCGACCGACGTGCGCGCGCCGTAGGAGTCGAGCAGGGCACGGAAACGCTTCAGGAAGTCGAGGTTCTCCGGCTGGCTCTTGTCGTAGATATGGTTCTGGTAGCCGTAGGGATTGGTGTCGGGAATGTCGCCGACATCGCTCGAGGTGCGGTCGATCGGCGGGTTGTCCTTCAGCGACTGGTTGTGAAAGTAGAAATTCACCGTGTCGAGGCGGAAGCCGTCCACGCCGCGCTGCAGCCAGAACTTCACGGTATCGAGCAGCGCGTCCTGCACCTCCTGGCTGTGGAAGTTGAGGTCGGGCTGCGAGGCGAGGAAATTGTGCAGGTAATATTGCTTGCGCACGCCGTCCCATTCCCAGGCCGAGCCGCCGAAGATCGAAAGCCAGTTGTTGGGCGGCGTGCCGTCCGGCTTCGGATCGGCCCAGACATACCAGTCCGCTTTCGGGTTCTTGCGGCTTGCCCGGCTCTCGACAAACCAGGCGTGCCTGTCGGCAGTGTGCGACAGCACCTGGTCGATCATCACTTTCAGGCCGAGCCGATGCGCTTCGGCGACCAGCGCGTCGAAATCGGCCAACGTGCCGAACATCGGGTCGACGGCGCAATAATCCGACACGTCGTAGCCCATGTCCGCCTGCGGCGACTTGAAGAAGGGCGAAAGCCAGACCGCATCGACGCCGAGCGACGCGATATGAGGCAGGCGCCGGGTGACGCCCGGCAGGTCGCCGATACCATCACCGCTCGTATCCTGATAGGAGCGCGGATAGACCTGATAGATGACGCAGCCGCGCCACCAGTCCGCATCTCTTGCCGTCATGCCGTCCTCGTCAGTTTGTGCAAATCCAGGAAAAGTGGCCATCGGTTTTCCGTCCGGAAACCGCGGGAAAACCCGCCGTTTTCGCGCCAGAAAAACGCCCAGGGCGTTTTCACGAATCGTGAAAACGCTCTTGCCGCCTCTCGCCGGCAAAGGCTACCGAACGGCCCTGCAAAAGGAAGCCGTTTTCTTCCACGCGGCGTATATCGCGTCCCGGGAAAAGCACCGGGGTCCAGGCGAAGCCGTCGCGCAGGGGCAGCGTGAAAACCGTGCCCCGGCGATCGCCGTTGAAGAGCACGGCCAGACGCGAGCGCCCGTCTCCGCTGTCGGCAAGCAGCATGACCAGGCGGTGGCGGGCGGGATCCTCCCAGTCGTGCACCGCCATCGGCTCGCCCGTTTCGGTCAGCCACTCCACGTCCTTGATGCCGGCCGTATCGACATGCCCGCTCAGGAAATGCGTCGCCGACAGCGCCGGGCTCCGGCTGCGCAACCGGGCAAGTGCCGCGCACCATTCTTCCAGCGCGACGTCACGGCGCTTCCAGTCGAGTGCGGTGATGTCGTTGGCCTGGGCATAGGCGTTGTTGTTGCCATGCTGCGTGCGGCCGAACTCGTCGCCCGCCGTCAGCATGATGGTGCCGCGCGAGGCAAACAGCGTGGCGAGCAGCGCCATCGAATCACGCCGACGCGCGGCAATGACGTCCTTGTCCGTGGTCTCGCCCTCGACGCCGTTGTTCCACGACAGGTTCTCGTTGTGGCCGTCGCGGTTTCCCTCGCCATTTGCTTCATTGTGCTTGCGCTCGTAACGGGAAAGGTCGGCGAGCGTCATGCCGTCATGCGCTGCGATGAAGTTGAGCGTGCGCGTCCTTGCCGCGCCGCCGAACAGGTCGGACGAGCCCGCAAGCCGCGTCGCCAGCGCACCGATCACGCCGCGGTCGCTGCGCCAGTAGCGGCGGATATCGTCGCGATAACGGTCGTTCCATTCCAGGAACGGCTCGCCGAAACGGCCGAGCTGATAACCTTCCGGGCCGATGTCCCAGGGCTCGGCAATGAGGGTCCTGTCCGACAGGACGGGATCGCGCCTGATCGATTCAAGCAGGGCCGCATCGGCGGCGAAACGCCCGCCGGCACGACCGAGAATCGGTGCGAGATCGAAGCGGAAGCCGTCGACGCCGGCATGCACCACGAAATGCCGCAGCGAATCCATGACCAGCCGCTGCGCGGCGGGATGGGAGGCGTCGACGACATTCCCGCAGCCGGTTTCGTTGGTCAGGCGGCCGTCTTGCGAATGGCTGTAATAGGCGCGGTTGTCGAGGCCGCGCAGCGACAGCGTCGGCCCCATGATGTCGGACTCGCCGGTGTGATTGAACACGACGTCGAGGATCACGGCGATGCCGGCCCTGTGCAGGGACGCGACCGCGTCGCGCAATTCGTTGATGCCGCCCGGCGCGATGCGGGGATCGGGCGCCATGTAGACGACAGGATTGTAGCCCCAGGCGTTGTTGAGACCGAGCGCCGGCAAATGCCGTTCGTCGATCCAGGCGGTCAGCGGCATCAACTCGACGGCGTCGACGCCAAGCTTCTGCAGGTGTTCGATCATCATCGGCTCCGCCAGAGCGCCGATCGTGCCGCGTGCGCCCTTGCGCAATTGCGGATGCCTTATCGAAAAGCCGCGGACGTTGACCTCGTAGACCAGCCCGCCCGGCTTGAAGAGCGAAGCCTGCCGCACCGGTGGTGCCGGCAATTCCTCCAGGACGGCCTTGGGCACCAGCGCGACCGTGTCGAAGTCGGCGCTGCGGGGCTCCGCCAGCCTCGGGTCCTGGACAAAAGGACGGTCGAGCCGAACGGCATACGGATCGACAAGCAGCTTGGCGGGGTCGAACCAGAAGCCGGCGGAAGGTTCGTAGCGGCCGTCGGCGCGCAGCCCATATCGCTGGCCTGCCTTCAGGCCCGGCACGATCGCCGAAAAGACCGCGTCCTCGCCGCGCGCCAGCTCGATGCGGCCGGTCTCCGCCTCACCTTTCTTGTCGAACAGGCAGACCCAGACGCGCTCGGCCGTTTCGGAACGCACGGCAAAACGCACCCCCTCCGGGAGGAAGGATGCTCCGAGTGCGGGATGGATGGTACCGGCGTTGTTCATCCCTGCTCCATCTCGCTGCTCTGCCGCATCATCCTGCCCGAAAAACATGACAGTTTTCGCGATCGCGTCCAGGCGCCGCTAACGCGCGACATGCTGCAGCTCAGGTGATCACAGTGGGCGCTTTACGTCCGGTGCGGCTGCGGATGCCGGCGATGCTGTCGGCGGCATCGATCAGGTCGGCAAGCGCTGCCTGCGTGTCGAGCCCATGGCGGGCGGGGTCGGGTTCGAAGCGCTCGATATAGACGCGAAGGGTGGCACCCGACGTACCGGTGCCGGACAGGCGCAAAACGATGCGCGAGCCGCCTTCGAACAGGATGCGGATGCCCTGGCTCCGGCTCACCGATTTGTCGACCGGATCGCGATAGGCAAAATCATCGGCCGCCTCGATTGTCAGATCGCCGACCGTCGTTCCGGGCAGATCGGCAAGGCGGGCGCGCAAGGTATCGACGAGCCCGGCGGCGACATTGGAATCGAGCGCTTCATAGTCATGCCGCGAATAGTAGTTCCGGCCGTATTCGGCCCAGTGCGCGGCTGCGATGTCGGCGACGCTCCGGCGCCGCGCCGCCAGGATGTTGAGCCAGAGCAGGACGGCCCAAAGCCCATCCTTCTCGCGCACATGATCGGAGCCGGTGCCGGCGCTCTCCTCGCCGCAAATGGTGGCCAGCCCGGCATCGAGCAGATTGCCGAAGAACTTCCACCCGGTCGGCGTCTCGTACATGCCGATGCCCATTTTCGCGGCCACCCTGTCGGCCGCGGCACTTGTCGGCATCGAGCGTGCGATGCCTTTCAGGCCGGAGCGGTATCCGGGCGCTGAGCGGGCATTGGCCGCGAGCATCGCAAGGGAGTCCGACGGGGTGATGAAGATGCCGCGCCCGATGATCAGATTGCGATCGCCGTCGCCGTCGGAGGCAGCGCCGAAATCGGGCGCGTCCGCCCCCATCATCTGGTCGTAAAGCTCCCTTGCGTGCACGAGGTTGGGGTCCGGGTGGTGGCCGCCGAAATCCGGCAGCGGCACGAAATTGCGCACCGCACCCTCCGGCGCGCCGAGCCGCTTCTCGAAGATTTCCTTGGCATAAGGTCCGGTCACCGCATGCATGGCGTCGAACACCATGCGAAAACCCGAGCGGAACAGCGCGCGGATCGCCTCGAAGTCGAAGAGCGTCTCCATCAGCGCGGCGTAGTCCGTCACCGGGTCGATCACATCGACCGTCATGCCGGCAGCTTCGCTGCGGCCGATCCGGTCGAGATCGATCGCGGCGATGTCGGCAATCCTGTACCGGTCGATCACCTTCGAGCGCTGGAAGACCGCCTCGGTCAGCTTCTCCGGCGCCGGGCCGCCATTGCCGATATTGTATTTGATGCCGAAATCCTCGTGCGGGCCGCCGGGATTGTGGCTGGCCGAGAGGATGATGCCGCCGAACGCCTTGTTCTTGCGGATCAGATTGGAGGCGGCCGGCGTCGACAATATGCCGCCCCTGCCGACGATGACGCGGCCGAAACCGTCGGCCGCGGCCATGGCGAGCACGGTCTGGATCACCTCACGGTTGAAGAAGCGGCCATCGCCGCCCAGCACCAGCGTGCTGCCCTTTTCACCCTCCAGGCAGTCGAACACCGATTGCACGAAATTCTCGACATAATGCGGCTGCTGGAAGACTGGCACCTTCTTGCGCAGGCCGGACGTTCCGGGCTTCTGGTCGTCGAACGGCCTGGTGGCGACTTCGCGGATCATAGAGCTTGCTTCCTTGCCACGAGGGACCGGTAGAGGTCGGCGTAGCGCTTGGCACTCTGCGACCATGATACGTCGGACTTCATTCCCTGCCGGCGCAGCGCGTTCCACGCGGCGTGGTCGGCATGGAGAGCGACGACCCGCTGGATGGTGCGCAGCATCGCATCGGCGTTGCCGGGCTCGAACTGGAACCCGGTCGCCACGCCGGCCGACAATGCTGCTACATTGGCATCGATCACCGTGTCGGCAAGTCCGCCGGTGCGCGCCACCAGCGGCACGCAGCCATAACGCAGGCCGAAAAGCTGGGTGAGCCCGCACGGCTCGAAGCGCGAGGGGATGAGAATGGCATCGCATCCGGCCTGCATCAGATGCGAGAGCTTTTCGTCATAACCGATACGCACGCCCACCTTGCCGCGGTGGCGGTGAGCCCCTGCCAGCAGGCCGCCTTCCAGCGCCCGGTCGCCGGAGCCGAGCACGGCGATGCGCGCGCCGGCGAGCACCATGGCGTCGAGCATGGAAACGACGGTGTCCATGCCCTTCTGCCAGGTGAGCCGGCTGACGATCGCTATGATCGGCTCGCCGCTCGGATCGAGCTGCAGCGCCTCCTGGACGGAAACGCGGTTCTTCTCCCGCAGCTTTAGCGTCCGCGACGAATAATTGGCTGTGAGATAGGGGTCCGTGAACGGGTCCCAGACGTCCGTGTCGATGCCGTTCACGATGCCGGTGAGATCGGCCGCGCGCTGGTTGATGAGGCCGTCGAGGCCCATGCCGAACTCGGGCGTGCGTATTTCCTCGGCATAGGTCGGGCTCACCGTGGTGATCGCCCAGGCGGACTGCAGGCCGGCCTTGAGGAAGCCGACGCCGCCGTAATATTCGACGCCGTCGAGGTTCATGGCGAAGGGCGGCAGGCCGAGCTCGGCGAAGATCGAGGCGGCGTACTGGCCCTGGAAGGCGAGATTGTGCACGGTCATCACGCTCGGCACGGCCGGTGCGCCGCCATATTTCATGTAGGCCGGGGCCATTGCCGCCTGCCAGTCATGCGCGTGCACGATGTCGGGCGCATAGCTGGGGACCGCGCCCGAGGCGATGTCGCTGGCCACGCGTCCAAGCGCTGCGAAGCGGCGCCAATTGTCCTGCCAGTCCAGCCCTGAAGCGTCGGCGTAAGGGCCGCCATGCCGCGAAAAGAGGTGCGGCGCATCGAGCACAAGGAGGTCGAGATCCCCGATCCGCGTAGCAATGACCGCCGCCTTGCCGCCCTGCAGGCTGGCGTAGCTCACGGCCTCCTGCCGCTTGCCGCCGATCTTCTCGACGACGCCCGGATAGCCCGGGATCAGCGTCCTGACCTCTACCCCTTCGCCGGCAAGCGCGCCCGGCAGGGCGCCTACCACATCGGCCAGCCCTCCGGTCTTGATCAGCGGATAGATTTCGGAGGCGACCGCAAGTACCTGCATGGTTCAACCCAACGCGTCGATCATGTCCTGCGTGACCAGGCAGATGCCCTTCTCGCTGCGGCGGAACCGCTTCGCATCGAGCTCGGGGTCTTCACCCACGACGAGGTCCTCGGGAATGCGTACCCCGCGGTCGATGACAACGCGGCGAAGGCGAGCGTTGCGGCCGACATAGCAGTCCGGCAGCACCACGGCCTCGTTCAGCTGCGAGAAGGAATTCACCCGCGCCCCGGTGAAGATGAGGCTGCGCCGCAGCACCGCGCCCGAGATGATGCAATCGCCCGCGACCAGCGACGAGACGGCCGAGCCGCGCCGGCCTTCCTCGTCATGCACGAACTTTGCCGGCGGCTTGATCTCGGCATAGGTCCAGATCGGCCAGTCGCGATCGTAGATGTCGAGCTCGGGGGTGACGTCGGTGAGGTCGATGTTCGCTTCCCAGTAGGCGTCGATGGTGCCGACATCGCGCCAATAAGCTTCCCGCTCGAAGCTCGAACGCACGCACGAGGTGGCGAAGCGGTGCGCCGTCGCTTTCCCGTGCTTCACGATGTGGGGGATGATGTCCTTGCCGAAATCATGGCTCGACTCGCTGTTGGCCGCATCGCGTTTCAGCTCCTCGATCAGGAAGCTGGTGCGGAAGACATAGATGCCCATCGAGGCAAGGGCAAAATTCGGCTTGTCGGGCATGCCGGGCGGGTCGGCGGGCTTTTCGATGAAGGAGATGATCCGGTTCGCGGCGTCGACATGCATGACGCCGAATTCCTTGGCGCTCGAGCGCGGCACCTCGAGGCAGCCCACCGTCACGTCCGCGCCGGAATCGACGTGGTCGCGCAGCATCATCTCGTAATCCATCTTGTAGATGTGGTCGCCGGCAAGGATGACCATGAACTGCGGGTTGTAGCTTTCGATGATGTCGATGTTCTGGAAGACGGCGTCGGCCGTGCCCTGATACCACTGGTTCTCGTCGATACGCTGGCTCGCCGGCAGCACATCGAAGCTCTCGTTGCGCTCGGGTCTGAAGAAGTTCCAGCCGCGCTGCAGATGGCGGATGAGCGAATGGGCCTTGTACTGGGTCGCCACGCCGATGCGGCGGATGCCGGAGTTGAGCGCGTTCGACAGCGCGAAATCGATGATGCGCGTCTTGCCGCCGAAATAGACGGCCGGCTTGGCGCGCGTGGCCGTAAGCTCCTTCAGCCGGCTGCCTCGCCCTCCGGCAAGTACGTAGGCCATGGCGTCACGCGCCAGCGGCTGCGCCCTCGTCGTCGTCATGCCCTAGCCCTCCTCGTCAGGCACGTATTCCAGCATCACGGTGGCGAGCGGCGGCAACGTCATGGCGGCGACAACGCCGCCATTGCTTTCGCGTGCAAGCACCTCGCCGCCGTTTCCTTTGCCGGAACCTCCATAAACCTTCGCATCGGTGTTCATTATTTCCCGCCAGGCGCCCGCCTTTGGCAATGGCAAATAGTAGTTATCGCGCGGCACGGGCGTGAAATTCGAGATCACCGCGATCGGATTGCCGTCGGGCGATTTGCGCAACCAGGCGAACACCGAGTTCGCCGTGTCGTCGACCACCAGCCAGGAAAAACCTTCCGGCTCGCAGTCGCGCGCATGCAGGGCCGGTCGGGACCGGTAGAGATAGTTGAGATCGCGCACCACCTGCCGCACGCCCCGATGCGGCTTGTACTGCAGCAGGTTCCAATCCAGCGCGCGCGCCTCGCTCCATTCGGCACGCTGCGCGAACTCCTGCCCCATGAAGAGCAGCTTCTTGCCGGGATAGCCCCACATGAAGGCGTAATAAGCGCGCAGCGTCGCGAATTTCTGCCAGTCGTCGCCTGCCATCTTGTTGAGCAGCGTGCCCTTGCCGTGCACGACCTCGTCGTGGCTGAGCGGCAGGACGTAATTCTCGCTGAAGGCGTAGAGCAGGCCGAAGGTGATCGATCGATGATGGTGCTTGCGGTAAAGCGGATCGACCGACAGGTACTTCAGCGTGTCGTGCATGAAGCCCATGTTCCACTTGAAACCGAAGCCCAGCCCACCTTCATGCACGGGCTGGGTGACCTTCGGCCATGAGGTCGATTCCTCGGCGATGGTGACGATGCCCGGGTGATGGCCGTAGACGGTCTTGTTCATCTGCTGAAGGAATCGCACCGCCTCGAGATTCTCATGTCCCCCTTTCTCGTTGGGAATCCATTCGCCAGCCTTGCGTGAGTAATCGAGGTAGAGCATCGAGGCCACGGCATCGACGCGCAGCCCGTCGACGTGGAACTTCTCGGCCCAGTAGAGCGCGTTGTTGACCAGGAAGGAGATCACCTCGCGGCGGCCGAAATTGTAGATCGCGGTGTGCCAGTCCGGATGAAAACCCTTGCGCGGGTCGGCATGCTCGTAGAGCGCCGTGCCGTCGAATTTGGCCAGGCCGTGCTCGTCGACCGGGAAATGCGCCGGCACCCAGTCGAGGATCACGCCGACGCCAGCCCGATGCGCGCCGTCGACGAAACGGGCAAAACCCGCCTGATCGCCGAAGCGCGCCGATGGGGCGTAGAGGCCGGTCGTCTGGTAACCCCAGGACGGATCGTAGGGATGCTCCGAAATCGGCAGGAATTCGATGTGGGTGAAGCCCGTTTCGACGACGTAGGGAATGAGCAGGTCGCCGAGCTCGTCCCATGACAGGAACGTGCCGTCGGCATGGCGCCGCCATGACCCGGCATGCACCTCGTAGATCGATATCGGCTCGCGGCGCGGATCGGCCTTGCGCCAGTGGGCGCGATGCGCCTCGTCGCCCCATTCATGGGCCAGCGGTGGCGTGGTGACCGAGGCAGTGTCGGGACGTAACTCCGAGTGGAAGGCGAATGGGTCGGCTTTCAGCGGCAGGCGCTGCCCGCGCGGGCCGATGATCTCGAACTTGTACGGCCGGTCAGCGCCGATGTCGGGGATGAAGATTTCCCAGACGCCGGCGTCGAGGCGGTAGCGCATCTGATGCCGCCGGCCGTCCCACAGGTTGAAATCGCCGACCACGGAAACCCGGCGCGCATTGGGCGCCCACACCGCGAAATGCACGCCCGAGGCGCCTTCATGCTCGATCAGATGCGCTCCGAACTTGTCGAAGAGCCTGAGATGCGAGCCTTCGGCGATGAAATAATCGTCCATCGGCCCGAGCACCGGCCCGAAGGAGTAAGCGTCCGTCACCTGCCACTGCGCGCCCTGGTTTTTTGCCCGGTAGCGCAGCGGCTGGCGATGCTCGATCGATACGGCTGCCTCGAAGAAGCCGGCATCGTGCCGGCGGGCGAGCTCTCCGATCTCCTCGCCCTGCAAGGTGAGGGCGACGACGGAATCCGCGCCCGGGATGAAGCAGCGCGCCACGAAACCGCCGTCGGCTGCGTGCACGCCCAGCACACCAAAAGGATCGCGGTGCTTACCTGAGACGATGGCGTCGATATCGGACGACGCAGCCGTTTGCTTTTTCCTCGCCGCCTTCGAGGCTTTGCTCATGCGGCCTTCAGGCCTCGGAACGCGCCTGTCATGCCGGCACGTCCCAGATTTCTGTGGCGTATTGCCGGATCGTGCGATCGGACGAAAACCAGCCCATGTTCGCGACGTTGCGGATCGCCTTCGCATGCCAGTCGGGGCTGTTGCGCCAGATGCCGTCCACCCGGCGCTGGGCAGCGGCGTAGCCGTCGAAATCCGCCGCGACCATGAACCAGTCGTGGTTGTAGAGCCCATCCAGCAGCGGCCGGTAGCGATCCGGCGCATCAGGCGAGAACACGCCGGACGTGATGGCCTGCAGCGCCTGCGAAAGCTCAGGCGAGGCCTCGATCACGGCGCGCGGGTCATAGCCGCCCGCACGACGTTTTTCCACCTCGTCGGCGGTCAGGCCGAAGATGACGATGTTGTCGTCGCCGACATTGTCCTTGATCTCGATGTTGGCGCCGTCGAGCGTGCCGATGGTGAGAGCCCCGTTCAGCGCAAACTTCATGTTGCCGGTGCCGGAGGCTTCCATGCCGGCCGTCGAGATCTGCTCGGACAGGTCGGCCGCGGGAACCATGATCTCGGCCAGGCTGACATTGTAGTTCGGCATGAACACGATTTTCAGCAGGCCGCGCACCGCCGGATCGCGGTTGACGACGCGGGCCACGTCATTGGCGAGCTTGATGATCAGCTTGGCGTTCTGATAGCTCGGCGCCGCCTTGCCGCCGAAGAATTTGACGCGCGGCATCCATTCCTTTTCCGGGCGCGAGCGGATCTGGTCGTAGAGCGCCACGGCCTCGAGGATGTTGAGAAGCTGGCGCTTGTATTCGTGGATACGCTTGATCTGGATGTCGAAGAGCGCCGACGGGTCGACACGCACGCCGAGGCGATCGTTCACGACGTTGGCGAGCCGCTCCTTGTTGGCGCGTTTGACCGCCGCGAACTTCTCGCGGAAGCCGGCATCGTCGGCGAAGCGCGCCAGCCCGGAAAGCAGCGTGACATCGTCGAGGAAGCCTTCGCCGATCGCCTCTTTCGCCAGCCCGGTCAGGCCCGGATTGGCCTGGAACAGCCAGCGCCGCGGGGTGATGCCGTTGGTCTTGTTGTTGATGCGATCTGGATAAAGCTTGTTCAGATCGGCAAACACCGTCTCCTTCATGAGATCGCTGTGCAGCGCCGACACGCCGTTGATCGAATGGGCGCCGACGAATGCCAAATTGCCCATGCGCACGCGGCGCTCATTGCCTTCTGAGATCAGCGAGATGCGGCGGATCTGCTCGTCGCTGAAGCGGCGGCCGGCGCGCGCAAGGAGCAGGACTTCGGCATTGATGGCGTAGATGATCTGCATGTGGCGCGGCAGCAGCCGGTCGAACAGCGGCACGGCCCAGCTTTCGAGCGCTTCCGGCAGAAGGGTGTGGTTGGTGTAGGCGAAAGTCCGCCTGGTGACGTCCCAGGCATGGTCGAAATCCATGCCGTGCACGTCCATCAGCAGCCGCATCAGTTCGGCGACGGCGATCGCCGGATGCGTGTCGTTGAGGTGGATCGCAGCCTTATCGGGCAGATTGCTCAGATCGTTGTACTGGCTCATGTGCCGCTGCAGGATATCCTGCAGCGAGGCCGAGGAGAAAAAGTACTCCTGCCGCAGCCGCAATTCCTGGCCGGCAAGATGCGAGTCGGCCGGGTAGAGCACGCGCGACAGCGAGTCCGCCATGTTGCTCTCGCGCAAAGCGCCGATGTGGTCGCCGGCATTGAAGGCGGCGAGCAGGATCGGATCGACCGGCATGCCGGCCCAGAGGCGCAGCGTGTTCACCCGGTTGGCGCGCCAGCCGACGATCGGCGTGTCGTAGGCCACCGCCAGCACCCGCTCCTGCGGCGTCCAGACATGCTTTTCAAGCCGGCCGTCACGGGCAGTCACCGATTCGACGCGGCCGCCGAAGCCGATCTCGAAGGCGCGCTCGCGGCGCTCGAACTCCCAAGGATTGCCGTGGCTCAGCCAGTTTTCCGGCAGCTCGACCTGCCAGCCGTCGGAGAATTCCTGGCGGAAGAGGCCGTGCATGTAGCGGATGCCGTAGCCATGCGTCGGGATGCCGACCGTGGCCATGCTCTCCATGAAGCAGGCGGCGAGACGGCCGAGGCCGCCATTGCCGAGCGCGGCGTCAGGCTCCAGCGCGGCGATCAGGTCGAAATCGACGTCGAGCGTGGCAAGCGCCTCCTTCATCTGGTCCATCAGGCCGAGATTGGATATGGCGTCGCGCAGCAGCCGGCCGATGAGGAATTCGAGCGACAGGTAATAAACCCGCTTCTCGCCCTGCTCGTAGGCCTCCTTGGTTCCCTCGATCCAGCGCTCGACCATGCGGTCGCGCACCACCCGGCTGACTGCCGACAGCCAATCGTAGCGCGTCGCCACAGTGGCGTCCTTGCCGACACGGTAGGTCAGGCTCTTCAGAATTTCGGAAGCGAGTGTCTTGGAGTCGGTCGCAAGCAATTTTGGCCTCGGCAGTCCGGAGAGGGTTGCTTGGGTCATAACAATGTCGTCCGTCGGTGACGGCAGAACGACAACGCCGTTCTACGCTGGTCCTCTCCTCCTCGGCACGACGCTAGCGAGATTCTGTCCGCATTTGAACGGCGAAAATGCGCGCAGCTCACGCATTCAGCCATGTATTTCGCCATGGTCAGGCGGCTACCGCCTCAGCGGGCGGCGCCTTCGCGCCGGTCATGTAGGCCACCGCCTCCGACATGGTGTGCGCCTTCGGATCGATGACGGCGAGCCTTCGACCCAGGCGGTGAATGTGGATGCGGTCGGCCACCTCGAAGACATGCGGCATGTTGTGCGAGATGAGCACGATCGGCAGGCCGCGCTTCTTCACGTCGAGGATGAGTTCGAGCACGCGCCGCGATTCCTTGACGCCGAGCGCTGCCGTCGGCTCGTCCATGATGATCACCTTCGAGCCGAAGGCGGCGGCGCGAGCGACGGCGACGCCCTGCCGCTGGCCGCCCGAAAGCGTCTCCACCGCCTGGCCGATGTCCTGGATGGTCATCAGGCCGAGCTCCGTCAGCTTTTCACGCGCCCGCTTCTTCATCGCCGAGCGGTCGAGCATGCGGAACAGCCTGCCGAGCCCGCCCGCCTTCCTGATCTCGCGGCCGAGAAACATGTTGTCGGCAATCGACAAAGCCGGCGACAGCGCCAGGTTCTGGTAGACCGTCTCGATGCCGGCGTGGCGTGCTTCGATCGGCGAATGGAAGTTGACAGGCTTGCCGTCGAGCCGGATCTCGCCTTCGTCCGGTGTTATCGCTCCCGAGATCGCCTTGATCAGGGTCGATTTGCCGTCGCCGTTGTCGCCGATGACCGCAAGGATTTCGCCGGGGTAGAGGTCGAAATCGGCATTGTCGAGCGCCGTGACGCGGCCATACCGCTTGACCAGGCCGCGGGCGGTGAGGATCGGTTCCATCGTGCTCACCCCGCAACCTTCCTGATCCACTGGTCGATCGCGACCGCGACGATGATCAGCAACCCGATCAGCAGATAGGTCCACTGCGGATCGGTGCCTGCCAGGCGCAGGCCGAGCGAGAACACTCCGACCACCAGCGCACCGAACAGCATGCCGAGGATCGAGCCGCGGCCGCCGAACAGCGATATGCCGCCGATGACGACGGCGGTAATCGACTCGATGTTGGCGAGCTGGCCCGAGGTCGGCGAGACCGAGCCGAGGCGGCCGATAAGCACCCATCCGGCCAGCGCGCAGATCACGCCGGAAATCACGTAGACCGAAATCAGCATGCGGCTCACCCGCACGCCGGAAAGCTCGGCGGCATCGGGGTCGTCGCCGACGGCATAGACGTGCCGGCCCCACGCAGTGTGGTTGAGCACGTACCAGAGCAGCAGGACAAGCAGCACCAGGACGATGACGCCGTAGGTGAAGACGGCATTGCCGATCTTGAAACTGTTCCCGAAGAACTGCAGCAGCGGCGCCTGCGCGGCGATGTCCTGCGAACGGATCGTCTCGTTGGCGGAATAAAGAAAATTGGCGGCGAGAACGATCTGCCAGGTGCCGAGCGTGACGATGAAGGGCGGCAGCTTCATGAGCGCCACCAGCGCGCCGTTGATCCAGCCGCAGAGCGCGCCGACGGCGAAGCCGCAAATGATGGCAAGCGGCGCGGGCAGGCCATAGCGGAAGGTGACCTGCCCCATCACGACGGACGAGATCACCATGATGGCGCCGACCGAAAGATCGATGCCTGCAGTCAGGATGACCAGCGTCTGCGCCGCGCCGACAATGCCCACAACCGCCACCTGCTGCAGGATGAGAGTCATGGAGAAGGCGGAGAAGAACTTCGACCCGAGCACGATGCCGAAACCGAGGATCGAGAGCAGCAGCACGATCAGCGGCACGGCCGCCGGGTTGGAGTGCAGGAAATGCTGAGCCTGCTCGATCGGCGATCGCGTCTGCGTGTCGAAGCTGGCGACCGTGGCGTCGCTCGCGGCCGCCGCCCGCTCGAATTCCTGAGGCCCCTGCCGCGCGCTGGCGTCAGTCATCGCATCCTCCCTTCAGGCACCCTCCGCAGGTTCAGGCTTGTGCGAAGGGCGGCCGGAGCCGCCCTTCTCTCCTTGCGGACGAATGTATTGCTGATCAGACAGGCAGTCGAATCAACCCCAGCACTTGGCGAGGCCATCCTTGGTATCGATCGATTCGACACCTGATGCCGGCTTGTCGGTGACGAGGGTTACGCCGGTGTCGAAGAAGTCCTTGCCTTCGGTCGGCTTCGGCTTTTCGCCGCTGTCGGCGAATTTCTTGATCGCCTCGATGCCGAGCGCCGCCATCAGCAACGGATATTGCTGCGAAGTCGCGCCGATCACGCCTTCAGCGACATTCTTGACGCCCGGGCAGCCGCCATCCACCGACACGATCAGCACGTTGCCTTCCATGCCGACCGCCTTCAGCGCCTCGTAGGCGCCGGCCGCGGCAGGCTCGTTGATCGTATAGACGACGTTGATGCCGGGGTCCTTCTGCAGGCAGTTCTCCATCGCCTTGCGGCCGCCTTCCTCATTGCCGTTGGTCACGTCGTGGCAGACGTTGCGGGCATCGTCCTCGTCGCCGATGACATTGACATCCTTGGTGTCGATGCCGAAGCCGGTCATGAAACCCTGGTCGCGCAGGACGTCCACGGTCGGCTGGCTGGTGTTCAAATCCATGTAGGCGATCTTGGCATCCTTGGCGGCATCGCCGAGCGTTGCCTTGGCCCACGCACCGATCAGCTCTCCGGCCTTGAAATTGTCGGTGGCGAAGGTCGCGTCGGCCGCGTCGATCGGCTCCAGCGGCGTGTCGAGGGCGATCACCAGAATGCCGGCGTCGCGGGCCTTCTTGACGGAATCCACGATCGCCTTCGTGTCGGACGGGACAAGCAGGATGCCCTTGGCGCCGTCGGCGATGCAGGATTCGATCGCCGCCACCTGGCTCTCATTGTCGCCGTCGATCTTGCCGGCATAGGCCTTGAGCGCGATGCCGAGCTCGTTCGCCTTGGCGGTAGCACCTTCCTTCATCTTGACGAAGAACGGATTGGTATCGGTCTTGGTGATCAGGCAGGCCCCGATGTCGGCGGCAGAAGCCGGCGACGCGATCGCGGCAAGCGCTGCTGCAGCCGCAGCAAACACGCTCAGTTTGAGCAGTTTCTTGGTCACGGTAGTCCTCCCAGTGTGAAACAGATCGGCAGGCCCGGCATGGTTGGCGAGGGCAAGGCAGGCTGCCGGGGTGCCCGTTGCCTGACCTCAACGAAATACCAAGGCCGGACATGAGTCAATAAATAAATCACTCTTATTTATTATTGACAGCAGCCCGCTCCAGTGACCAATCTGGCGCGAAAAGGGAGGATTTGGGTGGCCGAGGCCGAAGACCCTCGAATGAGGCCCGCCGAGCCGCTCGCGATCGGCCGGAATCGCGGCACCAACCAGAGCGGAATGCGCGACGCCAATGAGCGGCTCGTGCTCTCGCTCGTGCGGCGCCACGGCAGCCTGTCCAAGACCGACATCGCCAGGATGACCGGGCTTTCGGCGCAGACCGTGTCGGTCATCATGCGCGAGCTGGAGGATGAGGGCCTGCTCATTCGCCAGGCCCCGGTCCGCGGCAAGATCGGCCAGCCGTCGGTTCCGATGGCGCTTGATCCGGACGGGGCCTATTTCATCGGCCTGAAGATCGGGCGGCGCAGCGCCGAGCTCGTGCTCATCGATTTCCTCGGCACGCCGCGGCAGATGCTCAATCTGTCCTATCGTTATCCGACGCCGGACGAGACGGTGGAATTCGTCACGGCCGGGATCGTGAATATCCGCGCCACTTTGAGCGCGACGCAAAACCGGCGCATCGCGGGCCTCGGCATTGCCATGCCGTTCGAGCTCTGGAACTGGGCCGACACGGTCGGGGCTCCGCGCGCGCTGATGGATCAATGGCGTCATCGCGACATCCGTGCCGACATCCAGGGGCAATGCCCCTTCCCTGTCTATCTGCAGAACGATGCGACTTCGGCCTGCGGGGCCGAGCTGGTGTTCGGCCGCGCCGGCAAGATGCGGGATTTTCTCTATTTCTATATCGGCGCGTTCGCCGGCGGCGGCATCGTGCTCAACGGCGCGCTCTACAGCGGCCCGACCGGCAATGCCGGGGCGCTCGGCTCGATGCCCGTGCCTGGAGCCAACGGCAAGCCGGCGCAGCTCATCGACATCGCATCGATTGCAATCCTGGAGCGAATGCTGACCGAGCGCGGGGTGGAGGCGAGCCATCTCTGGACCTCGCCGAACGACTGGGGCGAGACCGGCGCCGATTTCGAAACCTGGATCGCGGACGCTGGCCGGGCGCTCGCTTATGCAACGGTTGCCGCCTCGTCGGTCATCGATTTCGAGGCGGCGATCATCGATGGCTGGATGCCGGCGACCGTCCGCAGCCGGCTGGTCGCCGAAACCCGCAAGGCCATCGGCACGACCGATGCGGAAGGCCTGAAACTGCCGGAGGTGCTGGAAGGCACCGTCGGCATTCACGCGCGCGCTCTCGGCGCGGCCAGCCTGCCGCTCTCCGACCGGTTTCTCGCCGGTGCGCCCGGCCTCTCGCACGCGGGCTGAGCGCCGGCATGGCCGACGACCGCTCGACAGGCATAAGACCTGCCTCTATTCGAGTGTCGGGGTAGAAGCAAACTCAGGAAAAGTGGAAACGGCTTTCTGTCCGGATTTGCGCCAAACAAGGGCTTAGACGTTTTCACGATGAAATCGTGAAAACGCGATAGTCGGGGGAAATCATGATCGTCTGCTGCGGCGAGGCGCTGATCGACATGCTGCCGCGCAGAACCGCGGCAGGCGAAGCGGCGTTTGCGCCCTATGCCGGCGGCGCCGTGTTCAACAGCGCGATCGCGCTCGGCCGGCTGGGCGCTCCAGTCGAGTTCTTCTGCGGCATGTCCTCCGACCTGTTCGGTGCGCTCCTTGCCGGAGAGCTGGCGGCCAGCAAGGTCGGCATGCGTTATGCCCCGGTTTCCGCCCGGCCGACCACGCTTGCCTTCGTGCATCTCAACGATCGCGGCCAGGCGAGTTACGTCTTCTACGACGAGAATACGGCCGGCCGCATGTTGAGCGAGGCCGACCTGCCGACGCTCGACGATGACGTTTCGGCGCTGCTGTTCGGCGCCATCAGCCTGATCCCCGAACCCAGCGGTTCGGCCTATGAAGCGTTGATGCGGCGCGAGCACGGGCGGCGCGCCATCATGCTCGATCCGAACATCCGTCCGGGCTTCATCCCGGATCGCGACCGGCACAGGGCGCGCATGCTGCGCATGATCGGGATGGCAGATATCGTGAAGCTGTCGGACGAAGACCTCGCCTGGTTCGGCGAGACCGGCTCGCCGGCCGAGGCCGCTGCCCATTGGCTGACGCTTGGACCAAAGCTTGTGGTCATGACCAAGGGCGGCGACGGTGCTGTCGGTTACACGGCCCGTCACACGGTCAGCGTTCCCTCACCCAAGGTAACGGTCGTTGACACGGTCGGAGCCGGCGACACCTTCAATGCCGGGGTTCTCGCTTCGCTGCATGAGCAAGGGCGGCTGACCAAGTCGGCGATCACGGACCTAAGCGAAAGCGCGCTGGCTGAGGCGCTGTCGCTTGGCGCACGGGCAGCGGCTGTGACCGTCTCGCGCGCAGGCGCAAACCCGCCCTGGCGGCGCGAGATTGCTTGAGTATCGGATGCTCGGTACCGCGTGCAGATTTTTTGGGATCGGTCGGCGCGAAAGATCGTCGCGTAAAGTCGAACGAAGACGTCTCACCTCACCGCCGCGCTGGCGCTGCGGGCGATGAAAAACGGGTTGGCGAAATCGCTGTCGTGGGGCTGATTGCGCTTGCCGTAGCGCAGCGGCTTGCCATCGACCGTCTCGGTGATGCCGCCGGCGGCCCGCAGCACCGCATCGCCTGCCGCCGTATCCCATTCCATGGTGCGGCCGAAGCGCGGGTAAAGATCAGCCTCGCCGCCCGCGATCAGGCAGAACTTCAGCGATGAGCCGATCGATACCAGCTCGGCGGCCTCGAACCTTGTGATGAAATCGGTCGTCTCCGCCGTCATGTGCGAACGGCTCGCCACGATGGTCGGCGGTGTCGATGCTTCACGCGTGAAAATCGCGCGGCGCGACTGCGGCACGAAATCCCCTGTCAGGCTCACCGCTTCGGCGAAACCCGGCCGGCCGAGATAGAGGACGCTGCGTGCCGGCGCCAGCACGGCGCCCACCGCCGGCGCATCGCCGACCACAAGCGCGATGTTGACCGTGAAGTCGGGATTGCCGTTGATGAACTCCTTGGTGCCGTCGAGCGGATCGACCAGGAAGAAGGCTTGACCCAGGTCGCCCGGGAGATGGCCGGCGGCGACCTCCTCCTCGGCCACACAGGGAAGACCCGGAAAGGCAGCGCGCAAGCCTGCGAGGATGAGCCTTTCGCTCGCCTCGTCGGCTTCGGTCACCGGTGACTTGTCGGCCTTGTATTCGACCGCCGGACCGGCCTTGAACGCTTCGAAGACCACGCGGCCCGCGGCCAGGGCAAGCCGCTCGAGAACCGCGAGCGCCGCCTCATATTCCGGCGCCGGCATCGTACTCATCGTCGCCGCTGTCGCGCAGCGTAAGCCAGCGTTCAACCGCGTCCACCATTTCCTCCGGCGTCCGACCCACTGTGTTCAGGTGAAGCTCGGGATTTTCGGGCGATTCGTAGGGCGAGTCGATACCGGTGAAGTTCTTGATCGCGCCGCTCATCGCCTTGGCGTAGAGGCCCTTCGGGTCGCGGCGGGCGCATTCCTCGATCGGTGTGTCGACAAAGATCTCGACGAACTCGCCCTCGCCCATCAGGTCGCGCGCCATCTGCCGTTCCGAGCGGAACGGGGAAATGAAGGAAACGAGCACGATCAGGCCGGCATCGGCCATCAGCCGCGCGACTTCGGCAACGCGCCGGATGTTCTCGACCCTGTCGGCGTCGGAGAAACCGAGATCGCGGTTGAGGCCATGGCGGATGTTGTCGCCGTCGAGCAGGTAGGTGTGCCGGCCGGATGCGTGCAGCTTCTTCTCGAGCAGGTTGGCGATGGTCGACTTGCCCGAGCCGGACAGGCCGGTGAACCAGAGCACGCCGGGTTTCTGGTTCTTCAGAGCGGCACGCGAAGGGCGATCCACATCGAGCGACTGCCAATGGATGTCGTCGGCCGCGCGCAGCGCCTTCACCACCATGCCGGCGCCGACCGTCGCATTGTTGATGCGGTCGATCAGGATGAAGGTGCCGGTCGTGCGGTCGAAGGCGAAAGGGTCGACCACGATCGGCGACTGCGCATAGAGGCTGCAGAGGCCGACCCCATTCATCTCCAGCGCCTCGACCTTCTCGGTCGAGAGATCGTTGATGTTGAGCCGGTGCGTCAGCTCCGAGATGGTGACGTTCACGGAGTCGGTCTCGGTGCGCAGGATGTAGGAGCGGCCCGGCAGCAAGGCCCGCTCGTCGAACCAGACAATGTTGGCCGTGAACCGATCGACCACCTGCGGCCGCGCTTCCGGCGCAACCAGCATGTTGCCGCGCGAGACCTCGATTTCGTGCTCGAGCAGCAGCGTGACCGCCTGCCCGGCCACCGCACGCTCCAGATCGCCGCCCTGGGTGACGATCTGCCTGATCCGGCTCAGCCGTCCCGATTTGGCGACCACCACGGGATCGCCTTTCGCGATCGAGCCGGACGCGATCGTGCCGGCAAAACCGCGGAAATCGAGGTTGGGGCGGTTGACGTACTGCACCGGGAAGCGGAACGGCGCGCTCGAAGCGTCTTCACCGACCGGAACGGTCTCAAGATGCTCGAGCAGCGTCGGGCCGGAATACCAGGGCATGTTGCTGGAACGGCGGGTGACATTGTCGCCGAAGCGCGCCGACAACGGGATGGCCACGATGCCGTCGAAACCGAGCGCCGCGGCGAATGCCTGATAGTCGGCGACGATCCTGCCGAATTTCGCCGCGTCAAAACCGACCAGGTCGATCTTGTTGACGGCAAGCACGATGCGGCGGATGCCGAGCAGCGAAGCGATCACGGTGTGGCGCCGCGTCTGCGTCAGCACGCCCTGGCGCGCATCGACGAGCACGACCGCGAGGTCGGCTGTCGACGCACCGGTCGCCATGTTGCGGGTGTACTGCTCGTGGCCGGGCGTGTCGGCGACGATGAACTTGCGCTTCGCGGTCGCAAAGAAGCGATAGGCGACGTCGATCGTGATGCCCTGCTGGCGCTCGGCCTCGAGACCGTCGACCAGCAACGCGAAGTCGATCTCCTCGCCATTGGTTCCGTGCTTGCGCGAATCGCGCTCGAGCGCGGCAAGCTGATCCTCGAAGATCAGCTTGGTGTCGTAGAGCAGCCGGCCAATGAGGGTCGATTTGCCGTCATCGACCGAGCCGCAGGTCAGGAAGCGCAGCAGCGACTTGCGCTCCTGCGCAGCCAGGTAGGAGCGGACGCTCTCCGCGGTCTCGAACGTCTCGATGGCCTTGTGAAGCACGGTCAAAAATATCCTTCGCGCTTCTTCTTTTCCATGGAGGCGCTCTCGTCGCGGTCGATCGCCCGGCCCTGGCGCTCGGATGTTCGCGCCGTCAGCATCTCGGAGACGATCTCCTCGAGCGTGTCCGCGTCGGAATCGATCGCCCCGGTGAGCGGGTAGCAGCCGAGCGTGCGGAACCGCACCAGCCGGTTCTGCACCACCTCTCCGGGCTGGAGCTGCATGCGGCCGTCATCGACCATGATCAGCATTCCGTCGCGCTCGACCACGGGGCGGCGCCTGGCGAAATAGAGCGGCACGATCGGGATCGCCTCGCGCAGGATGTACTGCCAGATGTCGAGCTCGGTCCAGTTGGAGAGTGGGAAGACGCGGATCGATTCACCCGGCGCCACGCGGGTGTTGTAGATCTTCCACATTTCCGGGCGCTGGTTCTTCGGGTCCCAGGCGTGCTGGGCGTTGCGGAAGGAGAAGATGCGCTCCTTGGCGCGCGACTTTTCTTCGTCCCGCCGAGCTCCGCCAAACGCCGCGTCGAAGCGGTATTTGTCCAGCGCCTGCCGCAGCGCCACGGTCTTCATGATGTGGGTGTGTGTGTTCGACCCGTGCGTGAACGGGTTGATGCCGTCGCGAACGCCATCCTGGTTGATGTGGACAAGCAGGTCGAAACCGAGCCGCGCCGCCTCGCGGTCGCGGAATTCGATCATCTCCCGGAACTTCCAGGTGGTGTCGACATGCAGGAAGGGAAAAGGCGGTTTCGCCGGGTAGAAGGCCTTCACGGCAAGGTGCAACAGGACCGATGAGTCCTTGCCCACCGAATAGAGCATGACCGGCCGGTCGAAACTCGCCGCCACCTCGCGGAAAATATGGATCGCCTCGGCTTCGAGGCGGTCGAGGTGTGTGAGCGCGGCGGTCATGGGAACTACGGGGTACAATTGGCGAAAGCTGCGCCAGGCGCAGCGGCTCCCGAATGAATGCCTTTCCGGCCCTTGCTTAACAAGGCGCGGCTGACCAAATTCCTGAACGTTTGCAGGCGTTTGTTGCGCAGAAGCAGGTGAAAACGAAAATCGGTTCCAGCACGGTGATCGGCTGCCCGGAACATTTGCACCTTGGCGCGGAACGGAATAGATGCGGCATGGTTTGGCTGGCGGGAGCGCTATGAGTTCGACGCACAAGGGCCGCAAGGTCACGGTCGGCGATGTCGCCTTCGGCAACGATCTGCCTTTGGTGCTGATTTCGGGACCATGCCAGATCGAGAGCCGCGACCACGCCTTCATGATGGCGGAGGCGTTGCGCAAGGCCTGCGCCAGGGCCGGCATGCCATTCGTCTTCAAATCATCCTACGACAAGGCGAACCGAACCTCGATTTCAGGCAAGCGCGGCATCGGCATCGAGGAAGGCCTGCGCATCCTCGCCGACATCCGCGCGAGCTTCGGCTGCCCGGTGCTCACCGACATCCATGATGTCGAGCAGGCAGGGCGCGCCGGCGAGGTGGTCGACATCCTCCAGATCCCGGCCTTCCTCTGCCGGCAGACGGACCTGCTGCTCGCCGCCGGAAAGACCGGCAAGGCGGTCAATGTCAAGAAGGGCCAGTTCCTCGCGCCCTGGGACATGAAGAACGTGATCGCCAAGATCGTGAGCACCGGCAATGAGCGCGTGCTCGCCTGCGAGCGCGGGACATCCTTCGGCTACAACGCGCTCGTCTCCGACATGCGCAGCCTGCCGATCATGGCGGAAACCGGCTACCCGGTCGTCTTCGACGCCACCCATTCCGTTCAGGAACCGGGCGGCAAGGGCGATTCCACCGGGGGAAATCGCGCGCATGTGACGACCCTCGCCCGCGCGGCCGTCGCGGTCGGCGTTGCGGCAGTCTTCGCCGAAGCGCATGACGATCCCGACCGCGCGCCGAGCGACGGCCCAAACATGCTGCGGCTCGACAGCGTTCCCGCCTTCATCGATCAGTTGAAGCGCATGGACGAGGTGGCGAAGTCGATCCTGGCGGGTGCTGCTTGAGCGACACGCCGACCTCCGCCGAAACCGCAAAAGCCACGATCGAGACCGAGATCGCTGGGCTCAAGGCGCTCGCCGCCTCGATCGACGGCAGCTTCAGCCGGGCCGTGGACCTCATCCACGATTGCAGGGGCCGCGTGATCGTCACCGGCATCGGCAAGTCGGGCCACATCGGCCAGAAGATCGCCGCGACGCTCGCTTCCACCGGTACCCCGTCCTTCTTCATGCATGCGGCAGAAGCATCGCACGGCGATCTCGGCATGATCGGCCAGGGCGACATCGTGATCGCCATTTCCAATTCGGGCGAAAGCGTCGAGCTGCGCGCCATCGTCGAATATTGCCGCCGGCACCGCGAGGAAGTGGCGCTGATCGCGATCACCTCGAAGCCGAATTCGACCCTCGGCCGGCTGTCCAATCTCGTCCTGCAGCTTCCCGATGCCGCCGAGGCCTGCCCGCTGTCGCTATCGCCGATGACATCGGCGACGATGACGCTGGTGCTGGGCGATGCGCTGGCTGCTGCCCTCATCCGCAAGCGCGACTTCAGGAGCGACGACTTCGCCCGCTTTCACCCGGCCGGCAAGCTCGGCGCGCAATTGATCAAGCTTTCCGAACTCGTCGATCGGTCCCCGACACTCGCCTCGGTGCCGCAGGTGCCGGAAGATTGCGACATGCCGCGGGTGATCGTCGAGATCAGCAACGGGCGCCGCGGCGTCACCGGGGTGACGGATGCGCAGGGCGCCCTCGTCGGCGTGATCACCGACGGCGACCTCAGGCGCGCCCTCACCGACCGGACGATATTCGACAAGCAGGCGCGGGACATCATGACCCGCAACCCGAAGCGGATCTCAGGCGACAGCATTGCAGCCGACGCATTGGCGATGTGCGAGGAGTTCAAGATCTCCGCGCTGTTCGTGACCGACGCGAATGGCGAGATTTGCGGACTGGTGCACCTGCAGGACCTGCTGGCCCTGGGCATCGCCTGAGCGCGTTTTTCGCGCTCAGGCGGCAGCATGATCGACCGGCGCTCAGCCGCGCTTCGGCAGCAGCGCCCAGGTAGCCGGCACGAGCAGGGCGGCCAAAGCGACCTTGATCAGGTCCGGGACGATGAACGGCACGACGCCGAAGGTCCATGATTTCTCGATGCCGATCAGCCCGGCGAGCCAGGCAAAACCCATCGCCATCATGACGATCTCGGCCACGAGCATCGCCGCGCCGAGCTTCAGCACCGACTTGTCCCAGCCGCGGTCCGCCGCCCAGCCGACGATCGCGGCCATGGCCAGGAAGCCGGCGAGATAGCCGCCGGTCGAGCCGAGCATGTAGGCGATGCCGATGCCCTTCTCGGGGGTCGACTGGAAGACCGGGAAGCCGGCTGCGCCTTCCGCCAGATAGAGCACCAGCGTCGCGACGCCGAGGCGCAGACCGAATGTCGCACCGATCAGGAGCACGACCAGCGTCTGCAGCGAGAGATCGACCGGACCGAGGACGACCTTGGCCTTGGCCGACAGTGCAAGCAGCAGGCTGCCGCCCACGACAAGCAGGAGTTCGCCGATCCGGCGGGCAATGCCGCTCTTCGGCAGCGCCAGCGTGATCAACGGATAAGAAGCAATTGCAGTCGACATCGCGTTCGGTCTCCCTCCAAGTCCGGCCAGGCCGCCGGACAGGGTTTCGGTATATTGGCTTCCATGGTAAGCGGCAACTGGGTTGCTGACCGGCAACCAGGGTTGCTAAGCAGCAACCGGTTTGCACAATCCACTCCCCGCCGCCCGTGACCAATTCCCCCAAATTCAGTTTCGAGTTCGAGCCCAGCTATGGCACGCCGTTGGAGGTCGCTCCCGGTGTGGCGCGCCTGACCGTCAACAATCCGAGCCCGTTCACCTTCTACGGCACCAACAGCTATCTCGTCGGCACGGACAGCCTGGCGGTGATTGATCCGGGCCCGGAGGATGAAGCGCATTTCCAGGCACTGCTTGCGGCAATCGGGGGCCGTCAGGTCAGCCATATTCTTTTGACGCACACGCATATCGACCATTCGCCGCTGGCCGCACGGCTCAGAGAGGCCACCGGCGCACCGACGGCGGCGGAAGGTCCGCACCGCCCCGCGCGGCCCCTTCGCATCGGCGAGGTGAATCCGCTGGATGCCAGCGGCGACACGGCGTTCCGGCCAGATCTGGTGCTGCGCGATGGCGAATTGGTGAGCGGCGACGGCTGGGCGCTGCGCGCGCTCACCACGCCCGGGCACGCGGCCAACCATCTGGTCTTTGCGCTGGAAGGGACCGGCCTGCTCTTCTCGGGAGACCATGTGATGGGCTGGTCGACATCCATCGTCGCGCCGCCCGACGGCGCCATGACCGACTACATGGCTTCGCTCGACAAGATGCTCGCGCGCGAGGACCGATCTTACCTGCCGGGCCATGGCGGTCCCGTCCAGAACCCCGCCTCCTTCGTCCGTGCGCTCAAGACCCATCGCAAGATGCGCGAAGCAGCCATTCTCGAGCGGATCAAGGCCGGCGACCGGACGATCCCGGAGATGGTGCGCGCCATCTACCGCGATACCGACCCGCGCCTGCATGGCGCTGCCGGGCTTTCGGTGCTTGCGCATCTGGAGGACCTGGTCGCCCGCGGCCTCGTCGCGGCGGACGGCGAGGTCGAAATCGGCGCTGCGTACACGCCGAAATAGTTATTGGTCGGACGGCGTCACGGCGACGCGCCTCACCACCTCGGCGTCCAATTCTCCGAGAAACGACGTTATCCGGCGTGCATTGTCGCCGAAATCATGCCGCCCCCAGCGCGATGCCGAGCGCATGTCCACATAACTGGTTTCGCCTTCGTCGGTGAGGCGGATGGCGACGTCGACCGGGAAGGCAAGCCAGAAGGTGTAGGCGGTGAGCTCGATGGTCACGTCGGGAAGGCCGCTTTCGCCGGGCATATTGGCGCGCCCGGGATCGATGAGCCGCCAGTCGTGCTCGGCGAGAACCGCGTCGATCGCCTCGCGCACACGGTCGGACGGGACGTCGTAGCGGCGACCGGTCACTTCGGGATAATTGCGCTGCTGCACCGCGCCCTGCTCGGGCGTGATGGTCGCGACCGGGTTCATCGCCGGTGTGCGCAGTTGCGCTGCGCGCAGCAGCTTCGGCGGATCGGTCAGGTCGGTGGAGATGTCGCTGAGAAACGGCAGCGCCGCGATCTGGTAGCCCGAAACCAGGAACGGTGCCAGCGCAAGAAGTGCGATGATGACTGCGTAGGTCGAATCCCGACCGCCCTTGTCACCGTGGCTCCAGAGCTGCGCGAAGCCGTTTGCGGCGAGGATCAGCGCGGCCACCGCGAGGCCGCCGACCGTGCCCAGCACCCAGAAGAACGGCACTGCGTCGACGAGGGTGAAGCGGTGCGCGACCACCGCCGTCAAAAGCAGCACGACGGAAAAAGCAGCGACCCTGCGCGACCAGAGTGCAGCGCCCGACCGGCGCCTTTCGTGAAATACCGCCATGAATGACTTGAGCGTGAATGCGACGGCCGCCGTCTTAGTCAAAGTATGGGAGTAGGGGAATAGGGCAGTAAGGCAGTAGGGCAAAGAGACGGGTGGGCGACGGCCACGATGATCTGTCGCCGCGAAGAGTCCGATCCTCCTACCGCCCAACTGCCTTCGACCCTCCCCTACTGTCGCAGCACGTTACAATTCGCGATTGCGCGGCGTCACAATGCGGCCACGGTCATGCCAACAGTCGAAGCCGGGTGGGCGGTAATAGAAGAGTTTTGAAAGCTCCGGAGGCTTCACATGACCGCTCCCGAATCCACCTCGATCGATTCCCCGGATTTCGAGTCGATCCTTTCGCTCGCTTCCCTGGACCCCGAGCCCGACAACGCCCCCGCGCAAGCGGAAGAAGCCGCGCAAGCCGACGATGCCGCCGTGCCGGCTGAGGAAGCGGTATTGCCGGCTGACGCGGCGACCGCGGAAGCTGAAGAAGCGCGATCGTCCAGCATCGACGAAGATGCCCTCGGCGAGGATCTGGCCGAGTCGCTCGACCTCGAAATGGAGAGGGATTTCGGCGCGATCGTGCGCACGGCTGTGGACAAGATCGGCGGCGAGATCCTGTTCGAGGTCGAGAACGTTCCCGACAGCGGTCATGTTGCCGCCGTCAGCATGGGCGCCGGCGAGGCGCGGCGCTTCGTCCTCGTCATCCAGCCGAGCGACGGCAGCCCGCTGAGGGTCGAGCCGGCCGAGGAAAGCGCCAGCCCGCTGGCGGCCCTGGCCGAGTCCTATGCCGGGCTTGTCGACGCATACAAGAAGGCGGCCTGACACGGGCAAACCTTGTTTGCCCACGGCGATCCTTGTGCGGCGCAGCCGGCAGCCTTAAATCCGGGGGCCTGGAGAACGGATCATGGACACCTCGCCCTCACCCGGTTTTGCCCGCAACCCGTCGAAGGTGATCACGGTCAAGCCGCAGCCCGGCACGGTCGTGGTCTATTCCGGCGACACCGAGATCGCCCGCTCGACGCGCGCCAAGGCGCTGGACGAGCCGCCCTACCCGACTGCGATCTACATCCCGTTCGAGGACATCCGTTTCGACCGGCTGGAGAAGACCGCCCACAGCACGCATTGCCCCTACAAGGGCGATGCCAGCTACTGGAGCGTGAAGCCGGCGGGCGAGAAGGGCACGAACGCGATGTGGGCCTACGAGCATCCGTATGACGAGATGACCGGCATCGCCAATCACGGCGCCTTCTATCGGGATCGGGTTCGGATCGTCACCGAGGCTTAGATCCAGTTTTCGGCCCGAAGGCCTGGCATGCGGGAGAACTCGCGCATGTTGTTGGTCACGACAATCAAGCCTTCGCTGCGCGCGTGGCCGCCAAGCTGCATGTCGTGTAGCCCGCAGGGCTTCCCGGACCTTTCCAGTTCAGCCCGCAGCTGACCGTAATGAACAGCGGCTTTGTTTCCGAAGGGCAGCACTTCAAGCCGCGCCACGAAGTTTTCGAGCGCCGCCAGATTCTCGGCCCGCCTGACCGATTTTTCCGCGCCGTAGTGAAGCTCGCCGAGGCTGACGCTGGAGAGGCAGAGTTGCTCCGCGAACCTGTTGAACTTTTCCAGAACGGCTGGGGGATACGACTTCATCACGTGGATGCAGATGTTCGTATCCAGCATGTATTGCAGCATTAGAGCTGCTCACGCTCCTCTGGAGAGGGCTGCTCACGTTCAGCCATGAAGTCCGCGCTCGCGCGCGGGCCGTGCAGGAACAGATCGTCCCAACGCCTGCCGCGCGGAACGATCAACCGGCCGCTTCCGATCTTCAGAATATCCACTTGATGCACGCCTTCAGGGAAGGCGACCGCCTTCGGCAGGCGCACGGCCTGGCTGCGGTTGCTGATAAACACAGTCGAACTGGTCATTCCGCGCTCGGTATATCCTATGGGGATATACATAGCGCCGCAGGTCGAAATCCGCGAGTGCGGCTATGCCACCTTCTCCGCCGCCAGCAGCCCGACCTGCTCCGCCTCGAGCCTCAAATTCTGGCGCGGGCGCGGGCCGATCTGCTGGATGACGAGGCCTGCCGCGAGCGAGCCGAGGTCGCCGCAATGCTGCAGGTCGAGCCCGCGTGTGTAGCCGAACAGGAAGCCCGCTGCGTAGAGGTCGCCGGCGCCGGTCGTGTCCACCACTTCGCGGATCGGGATCGCCTTCACGATCACCGTCTCGTTGCCGCGCACGATGACCGAGCCCTTTTCCGAGCGCGTCACCGCCGCAAGCTTGCAATCCTTGCGGATCGCCTCCAGCGCCTCCTCGAAGGAAGAGGTCTTGTAGAGCGTCTTGATCTCGTGGCTGTTGGCGAAAACGATGTCGACGGTGCCCGAGCGCATCAGGTCGAGGAACTCGTCGCGATAACGCTCGACGCAAAAGGAGTCCGACAGCGTCATCGAAACTTCGCGGCCGGCCGCGTGCGCATGCTTCGCCGTCAGCCGGATCGCATCCTTGGCGCGCGGCGGATCCCAGAGATAACCCTCGAAATAGGTGACCTTGGCGCCCGAAGCCTTCTTCGGCTCCACATCTTCCGGCCCGAGCTCGACGCAGGCGCCGAGATAGGTGTTCATGGAACGCTCGCCGTCCGGCGTGACGAAGATCATCGACGTGGCCGTCGGCGGCCCTTGCGTCAGCGGCGCGGTGTCGAAAGCCACACCCTGCGCGCGGATGTCATGAATGTAGATATCGCCCAGTTTGTCGGCGAAGACCTTGCCGAAGAAAGCCGCCTTGCCGCCGAAACTCGCCACGCCGGCCGCCGTGTTGCCGGCGCTGCCGCCCGATGCCTCGATCGCCGGCCCCATGCGGCTGTAGAGAAGAGCTGACCGTTCGGCATCGACAAGGTTCATTGCGCCCTTGATGATGCCGTTCTCCTGCAGGAATGCCTCGTCGCATTGCGAGATGATGTCGACAATCGCGTTGCCGATACACAGAACATCGTAGTCGCTCATTGCCTCTCCGCGGCGGGCAGCTTTTGCTGCCGACCTCATGCCACGCCATGGCGCGCAAGGTCCAGAGAATTACGCCGGCCGGTCATTTGCCCCGCACAGTTGCCTGCGCCGCCGCGAGCCGGGCGATCGGCACGCGGAAGGGCGAGCAGGAGACATAGTCAAGCCCGACCTCCTCGCAGAAATGGATCGAGGCCGGGTCGCCGCCATGCTCGCCGCAGATGCCGAGCTTCAGATCGTTGCGCGTCGCCCTGCCTTTCTCCGAGGCCAGCCGCACCAACTCGCCGACGCCGTCAATGTCGAGCGACACGAACGGGTCACGCTCGATCACGCCCTTCTGCCGGTAGGTCTCGAGGAAGGAAGCGGCATCGTCACGCGAGATGCCGAAGGTGGTCTGCGTCAGATCGTTGGTGCCGAACGAGAAGAATTCCGCCGTCTCGGCGATGGCATGCGCGCGGATCGCCGCGCGCGGCAGCTCGATCATCGTGCCGGTAAGATATTCGATCGTGGCGCCGGTTTCCCGCATGACGCTTTGCGCCACCGCATCGATGCGCGCCTTGACGAAATCGAGCTCGCTCTTCAGCCCGACCAGCGGCACCATGACTTCCGGCACCACCTGCGCGCCGCTGCGCTTTCCCGCCTCGACCGCCGCCTCGAAGATGGCGCGTGCCTGCATCTCGGCGATCTCCGGATAGGAGATTGCCAGCCGGCAGCCGCGATGGCCCAGCATCGGGTTGAACTCGTGCAACGCCTCGGTCCGCTGCCTCAGCCTGCCCGGCTCGACGCCCATGACCCCGGCAACCTCCGCGATCTCGGCCTCCGTCTTGGGCAGGAATTCATGCAGCGGCGGATCGAGCAGGCGGATCGTCACCGGCAGGCCGGCCATGATCTCGAACAGCTCGACGAAATCCGAACGCTGCATCGGCAGGAGTTTCGACAGTGCGGTGCGCCGGCCGTCTTCGCTGTCGGCCAGGATCATCTCGCGCATGGCGACGATACGGTCGCCGTCGAAGAACATGTGCTCGGTGCGGCAGAGCCCGATGCCTTCGGCGCCGAAGGAGCGTGCCATGCGCGCATCCGCCGGCGTCTCGGCATTGGTGCGCACCTTCATTCGCCGGATGCCGTCGGCCCATTCCATGATCGACGCGAAGTCGCCGGAGAGCTCAGGCTGCAGCATGGGAACAGCGCCCTTCAGCACCTGGCCGGTGCCGCCATCGATGGTGATGATGTCGCCCTTGCGGAAGGTCGAGCCCATCGCAAGCAGCGTGCCGGCACGGTAATCGACGCGCAGCGAGCCGCAGCCCGATACGCAGGGCTTGCCCATGCCGCGCGCCACGACCGCCGCGTGCGAGGTCATGCCGCCGCGCGTGGTCAAGATGCCTTCGGCGGCATGCATGCCGTGAATGTCCTCCGGGCTTGTCTCGACACGCACCAGGATGACCTTGCGGCCCTTCTCCTTCGCCTCTTCCGCCTCGTTGGAGGAGAACACGATCTCGCCGGTGGCCGCCCCCGGCGAGGCCGGCAGGCCGATGCCGATCACGTCGCGTTTCGCCTTCGGATCGATGGTCGGGTGCAGGAGCTGGTCGAGCGAGGCCGGGTCGATGCGTGCCACCGCCTCCTCGCGGCCGATCAGCGTCTCGGCGGCCATGTCCACGGCAATCCTGAGCGCTGCCTTGGCGGTGCGCTTGCCTGAGCGCGTCTGCAGCATCCAGAGCCGCCCGCGCTCGATGGTGAATTCGAGATCCTGCATGTCGCGGTAGTGCTCTTCCAGCCGGCCGGCGATCGCGACGAAATCCTTGAAGACGCCGGGCATCAGCTTTTCGAGCGACGGTTTGTCCGACCCCGCCGCGATGCGCGCGGCCTCGGTGATGTTCTGCGGCGTGCGGATGCCGGCCACGACGTCTTCGCCCTGCGCATTGACCAAAAACTCGCCGTAGAGCGCCTTCTCGCCGGTCGAGGGATTGCGGGTGAAGGCGACGCCCGTCGCGGAGGTGTCGCCCATGTTGCCGAATACCATCGCCTGCACGTTGACTGCCGTGCCCCAGGCTTCGGGGATGTCGTGCAGGCGCCGGTAGGTGACCGCACGGTGGTTCATCCAGCTCGAGAAGACCGCGCCGATCGCGCCCCAGAGCTGCTCCTCGGGGTCCTGCGGAAACGGCTTGCCCTGTTCCTCCTCGACCTTGGCCTTGTACAATTTGATGACGGCCTGCCATTCGACGGCCGACAGGTCGGTGTCGAGCTCGTGACCGAGGCCGGCCTTCTGGTCCTCCAGGATTTCCTCGAACAGCTCGTGGTCGAGATCGAGCACGACGTTGGAATACATCTGGATGAAGCGGCGATAGCTGTCGTAGGCGAAGCGCGGATCGCCGGAATCGCTCGCAAGCGCTTCCACGGTCTCGTCGTTCAGCCCGAGATTGAGCACCGTATCCATCATGCCCGGCATCGACGCGCGCGCGCCGGAGCGCACCGACACGAGCAGCAGCTTCGCCGGGTCGCCGAACCGCCGCCCGGTGATGCCGGCGACATGGCCGAGTGCTGCCTGGACCTCCGCTTTCAGCCCTTCGGGATAGGCGCGGCCATTGCCATAGAACCAGTTGCAGGCCTCGGTGGTGATGGTGAAGCCAGGCGGCACCGGCAGGCCGAGACTCGACATCTCAGCCAGGTTGGCGCCTTTGCCGCCGAGCAGCTCACGGTCGCCGGAGCGGCCTTCCGCCTTGCCGTCGCCAAAGGTGTAGACCCATTTCCTCATGCGCTTCCCCGTGGGCAAGGACGGCATCAACGCCCTCCTTAGTCGGTCGGTTCTGCGCTGGCCACGATAAAATCGGTTCAGACGAATCGCAGCACCGCGAAGCTTCGTGCGGCCTCACGCCGGCTTTCATTTGCAGCCGCGAAAGTCCGCCCTAGATGCTTGCCTGGCAGCTTCGATTGGGCTAGAACATAAAGAGAACATGCAGGCGGTGCGGACATGCGCAAGACAGGCAAGCTGGACTATCTGGAAATGCCGGCGACGAAGGGCACGCTCGACAGCGTCAAGGCCTTTTACAGCGCTGCTTTCTCCTGGTCGTTCACCGACTACGGCCCGACCTATTCGGCCTTCGACGAAGGGCTGGAAGGCGGGTTCCAGACCGACGGCGACGAGGCGGCGGAAAAACCCCTGCCCGTGCTCTATTCCGAGGAGCTGGAACGGACAGTCGAGGCCGTGGAAAATGCCGGCGGCGTCATCGTGAAGCCGATCTTTTCGTTTCCCGGCGGCCGCCGCTTCCACTTCACCGACCCGGCGGGCAATGAACTGGCCGTGTGGGGGCCGTAGCAGCCGTCAGCGCGCGCGCCCTACCCGCCGCGGCGGCGAGACGCCGCCGCTCCAGGCCGATTGCGCTGCCATGATCGCTTGCCTATAAGGGCGCGCATTCGGTGGACGGCAGCGTGTCGTCCGCGCGATTGGGGCGTCGCCAAGCGGTAAGGCAGCGGTTTTTGGTACCGCCATTCCCAGGTTCGAATCCTGGCGCCCCAGCCACCAGCCCGCCGCATGGGGAAATTTCCAGAGGATGACGACCAGGCAATCACGCTCCGGCCGCATCCTGGAGATCGGCGAAGGCGGGCTGTTCGCCTGGTGCATGCCTGAGCGGACCGACGTCTATTACACCAGCTACCGGCCGGATTTCCGTGTCGGCCGCCAATATCTCGGCATCCGCTCGCTGCTGCGCATCTTGCGAGCCGTGCGCCGCGACGAATATGCCTTGATTGCGCTCCACCCGCCGACCTATGCGGGCTGGCATCCGCGGTCGTTCCTCGCCGGCCTCAAATACAGCCTTTTCAAAGGACGCATTTCGGAGACCTATGGCGCGCTGGTCAGCCCGCTGCTCTTCCAGCTCCTGCGTTTTCTGAAACATCCGCGGATCGTCGCCATCGAGCGGTCAGACGTGTTCGGCCTGCCCTCGCACCAGTTCTTCCTGCTCGACACGGCCGCCGCCTTCTTCAAGCGGGAGCTGGCAGTCGACCGCTGGCGGCTTTTCTACCGCACCGGGCACCGGAATCTGCCCGGCCGGACATTTCGCACCAGGAAGCGCTGGGTCCGGCGGATGGAGAAGCTGCGGCCGATCGGCATCGGGCTGATGCCGGACCATGCCGCGCAAGCCGTGGCCGCCTATGGCGCAGAGAAGACCGCCGACGTGTTCTTTGCCGGAACCTGGGAGGGCAACAGCACCGTGCGCCTGGCTGTGCCTGCAATCCTCGACGCGTTGCGCGCGGCCGGCGTGCGCGTGGACCAGCCGAAAGGCTTCGTTCCGCGCGACGAGTTCCTGCGCCGCTGCGCGTCGGCCTGGATCACCCTTTCCCCGGAAGGGCTGGGCTGGGATTGCTTCCGTCACATCGAGGCAGCACTTGCCGGCTCGGTGCCGCTGGTCAACGTGCCGACGATCGATCGCTACCGACCGCTTGTCATCGGCGAGCACTGCCTCGCCTACGTGCCGGACGAAAACCGGGTGGTGGACATCGTCACGCAGGCGCTGGCCGACAAGGACCGGCTGCGGGCCATGGCGGCGGCCGCGCACCAGCACGCGCTCGGCCACCTGACGGACATGGCGATGGCCGAGGCGCTGCTGGAAGAATTCTCCGGTAGTTGATACTGGGCAAATCGACAGAAGCTAGGCCTTGCGAGGCGCTTTCAGGAAAGCAGGAAGACGATGGCGCGACTTTACGAGAGCCGGAAACGCATCCTGGTGACCGGCGGCGCCGGCTTCCTCGGCTCCAACCTCATCGATCGGCTGATCGAGCAGGGCCATGAGGTGCTCTGCGTCGACAATCTCTTCACCGGCACCAAGCGCAATCTCGACCATCTGCATGCGCATGCGCGCTTCGAGTTCATGCGCCACGATGTGACGCTGCCGCTGTCCGTCGAGGTCGACGAGATCTACAACCTCGCCTGCCCGGCGTCGCCGGTGCACTACCAGCACGATCCGATCCAGACCACGAAGACCTCTGTGCATGGCGCGATCAACATGCTGGAGCTGGCGCGGCGCCTCAAATGCAAGATCCTGCAAGCCTCGACCAGCGAGGTGTATGGCGATCCGACCGTGCATCCGCAGACCGAGGACTATTGGGGCAATGTGAACCCGATCGGCCCGCGCTCCTGCTATGACGAAGGCAAGCGCTGCGCCGAAACGCTGTTCTTCGACTATCACCGGCAGCTCGGCCTGCCGATCAAGGTGGCGCGCATCTTCAACACCTACGGCCCGCGCATGCACCATGCCGACGGCCGCGTCGTCTCGAACTTCATCATCCAGGCGCTGCGCGGCGAAGCCATCACGCTTTACGGCGACGGCTCGCAGACCCGCTCCTTCTGCTATGTCGACGAGTTGATCGAAGGCCTGATGCGGCTGATGGACACCGACGACGGCGTCACCGGCCCGATCAATCTCGGCAATCCGAACGAGCTCACCATCCGCGACCTCGCCGAGCGCGCCGTGGCGATGACCGGCTCTTCGTCGAAGATCGAATACCGGCCGCTGCCCGATGACGACCCGAAGCAGCGCCAGCCGGACATCACCCGCGCCAAGCGCCTGCTCGGCTGGGAGCCGAAGATCACGCTGGAACAAGGGATGACGAAGACGATCGCCTATTTCCGCGAGCTATTGCCGACGCTGGCGACGGCTTGAAGGGAAGTTCTTCCGGTTGACGCAGCGATCCTTCGCGCCCTCTTTCAGGCGATAAAAGAAAGCCTCAGCTCGCCTCGCGCAGCCTTTCGGCCGTCTGCAGGTCGACCGAGACGAGCTGGCTGACGCCCTGCTCGGCCATGGTGACGCCGAACAGGCGGTTCATGCGCGCCATGGTGATCGGGTTGTGGGTGATGATGACGAAACGCGTCTCGGTCGTCTTCGCCATCTCGTCCATCATGTTGCAGAAGCGCTCGACATTGTGATCGTCGAGCGGCGCGTCGACCTCGTCCAGCACGCAGATCGGCGCCGGGTTGGTGAGGAAGACGGCGAAGATCAGCGCCATCGCGGTCAGCGCCTGCTCGCCGCCGGAGAGCAGCGTCATCGTCTGCGGACGTTTTCCCGGCGGACGCGCCAGGATTTCGAGGCCGGCCTCCAGCGGGTCTTCGGATTCGATCAGCTGCAGTTCGGCCGTGCCGCCGCCGAAGAGATGCGTGAACAGCCGCTGGAAGTGGCCGTTCACCACATCGAAGGCGGCGAGCAGACGGTCGCGGCCCTCGCGGTTCAATGACTGGATCGCCTGGCGCAGCGTCTTGATCGCCTCGATGACGTCCTCGCGCTCCGACACGATCGTCTCGAGCCGCGCCGAAAGCTCCTTCTCTTCCTCGTCGGCGCGCAAATTGACGGCGCCGAGGCGCTCGCGCTCCATCTTCAGGCGCTCCAGCCGCTTCTCCACCTCGACCATGTCGGGGAGCGGCGCGTCGGCCGCGAGGCCGGTCTGGCGAATGACGAGGTGCGGTTCCGTGTTCAGTGCTTCCTGGATGCGCGCCTCGACCTCGCGGCGACGGTCGTCGGCCGCAGTCAGCCGCTCCTCGGCGCGGACGCGGCCCTCGCGCGACTCGGCCAGGGCCTGAATCGCCGCGGTGGCGGCCTTGTCGGCCGCCGCCTGGCGGTTCTCGGCCTCCTGCAACTTGTCGGCCGCCTCCTTGCGCAAGGACTCCGCGGTCGAAAGCTGGGACATCAGCGCCCGCCGCTTGGCGTCGATCTCGTCCGGCGCATCGGCGAGCTGCTCGGCTTCGGTTTGCGCTTCGGCGCGGCGCGCGCCGAGAGCCGTGATCTGCTTGTCGGCGTTTTCGGCGCGCTGCGTCCAGCTCGAACGCTCGCCGCCAATGGCCTCCAGGCGGCGATTGCGCAGCTCGGCCTCGCGCTTCAGGCCTTCATAGGCGGCGCGCGCGTCGGCCAGCGCCGCGCGGTCCCGGCTCACCTCGCTTGCAGCGCGGTCGAGCGTCGACTGCAGCTCGGCAAGGTTGGGCGCAGCGCCCAGCGTGCGCTCGGCATTCTCGACGGCAGTGTTGGCCTCGCCCAGCCCCTCGGCCAGACGGGCACCGGTCTCGTCCAGCGCCGTGCGCCGCGCCGACAGCTCGCCGGCAGCCTTCTCGGCGCGTTCCAGTTCCGCGCGGGCCTGGCCGAGCTTGTGCTGGCCGTCACGCCAGGCCTGGCGTGCATTGCGTTCGGTATCTGCCGCAGTGCGCACCGCAGCCTGCGCAGTCGCGAAAGCCTCCTCGGCCGCGCGGAGGCGCTGGGTCGCGGCAACGGCCTCGGCATCGAGCTCGGTCAGACGGTTCTTCTGGGCGAGCCGCTGCGCGGCAGCGCTCGGTGCATCGGCCGAAGCCGTCATCCCGTCCCAGCGCCACAGCGCGCCGTCGCGGCTGACCAGGCGCTGGCCGGGCTTCAGCAGTTTCTGCAGGCGCGGACCGTCGGCGGTTTCGACGACGCCGATATGCGCAAGGCGGCGCGCAAGCTGCGACGGCGCCTCGACCACCTCCGACAGGGGCCGAGTACCTTCCGGCAGCGTGGAGTCGCCCGACGCGTCGCCGCTTTGGCCCCAGTGCGCCGGAGCGGCCGGATCGAGCGGCAGGTCGAGGTCCTCGCCGAGCGCAGCGCCGAGCGCAGTCTCGAAGCCGCGCTGCACGCGGATCTGCTCGAGCACGGCCGGGAAAAGGTCGCCGGTCGCGGCGTTGACGATCTTGGCCAGGGTGCGCGCCTCGGTCTCGATGCGCGCCAATGTCGATTTCGCTTCGTCGAGCGGCGAGCGGGCACCGGTTTCGGCCGCGCGCGCCTCGGCCACCGCCTTTTCCGACGACACCGCAAGCGCCTCGGCCGCTGCAAGCGCGCTTTCGGCGGCCTCGACCAGCGCGCGCTTCTCGACCGGATCGGCCAATCCGCGGATGCGCTCGGCGATCGCAGCCGCCTCGCGTTCGATGTCGGCGATCTGCCGCTGCAGCCGGTCGCGCCGCTCGGTGGCGTCGCGCAAGGCCCGCTCGCCCTGGGTGCGGGCGGCAGCGGCTTCGGCGCGCTCCGACGTCAGGCGAGAAAGCTGCTTCTCGCTCTCGGCGAGCACGGAGGTCGCCTGCTCGAAAGCCGCGCGGGTCGCGGTTTCGCGCTCGGCCGCCCCGGCGTTCTCGGAATTGAGCCGGCGCTCCTCCTCGTCGAGCCGCGCCACGATGTCGGCATTGTCGCGCACCATCTGCTGCTCGCGCGTTATGTCGGCATCGAGCTGGCCGATGCGCTTCTCGAGCTCCGCCTGCCGCGCCCTGATACGGTTTGCTTCTTCCTCGATCTGCGCGCGCGCGATCGAAAGCCGCTGGAAGGCGGCAGCGGCGGCGGCCTCGGCGTCACGCAGTTCCGGCAGCCGGTGCGCGCCGATCGCCTGGGCCTTGGCGGCTTCCATCTGCTCGGCGGCGCGGTCGCCGACCAAAGCGGTCGCCGCGCTGAGCGCCGAGCTTGCCTCCGCTTCCTGCGCCTTGGCGAGCGTCCAGCGCAGATGCAGCAAGGTCGCCTCGGCCTTGCGCACGTCGGCCGAGATGTTGCGGAAGCGCGAAGCCTGCCGCGCCTGCCGCTTCAGATTGTCGATCTGGGTCTGCAACTCGCCCACGACATCGTCGAGCCGTTCCAGATTCTGCTCGGCCGCGCGCAGCCTGAGTTCCGCTTCGTGCCGGCGCGTGTGCAGGCCGGAAATGCCGGCCGCCTCTTCGAGCAAGGCACGGCGCGCCTGCGGTTTGGCCTGGATCAGCTCGCCGATACGGCCCTGCCCCACCATCGACGGCGAGCGTGCGCCGGTCGACTGGTCGGCGAAGAGCAACTGCACGTCCTTGGCACGCGCTTCCTTGCCGTTGATGCGATAGATCGAGCCCGCTTCGCGCTCGATGCGGCGCGAAACCTGCAACTCGTCGGCATCGTTGAACGCCGGCGGAGCGCTGCGGTCGGTGTTCTCGAGGAACAGCGTGACCTCGGCGGTGTTGCGCGCCGGGCGTGTGGCGGAGCCGGAAAAGATCACGTCGTCCATGCCGGACGCGCGCATGTTCTTGTACGAGCTTTCGCCCATCACCCAGCGCAGCGCCTCGACAAGGTTCGACTTGCCGCAGCCGTTCGGCCCGACAACACCGGTCAGGCCGGGCTCGATCACGAACTCTCCCGGCTCGACAAAAGATTTGAAGCCGAGAAGACGAAGGCGGGAGAATTTCATCCGGCTATACCCACGCGGACATCACCGCGCGGACGCACGGCCGAGGCAATAAACCCCTCAGAGCAGGCCGTCGATGATCGCCGACGCTTCCGCAATTGTCAGTGCTCCCGGATATTTCTGTCCGTTGATGAAGAAGGTCGGCGTCGATTCGACCCCGAACTCCGTCTCACCGCGGCTCTTCACCGCCCTCACATCGTTCAGAAGCTTTTGGTCCGTCAAGCAAGCCTCGAAGGACTCCTGTGAAAAACCGGCGAGCTTGGCGAGTTGCAGCAGGGCGGCGCGCGCGTTCTCGCTGCGCGCCCAGTTCTCCTGCTGCTGGAACAGGACGTCGATCATGGCGAAATAATTGTCATTCGAGCAGCGCGCGAGCATGAAACCGGCTTCCGCGCGCGGATCGAAGGGGAATTCGCGCATGATCAGCCGCACCTTACCGGTGTCGATGTATTTGGTCTTCAGCTCCGGCAGCGTCGTCTTGTGGAAATGCGCGCAATGCGGGCAGGTCATGGAGGCATATTCGACGATGGTGACCGGCGCGTCGTCCTTGCCGAGGGATTTCTCCGGCAAGGGACCCGGCTTCATCAACTCGGTCACGTCCACCGACCCTTGCGAGGGCGGCGCCGCGTTCGGATTTGCGGGAGCGGCCGGGTCTTCGGCCTTGGCGTCGCCATTGTCGCTGCAGGCAACGAGAAGCGCCACAGTCGAGGCTGCGGCAAGGGAAAGGACGGACCTGCGCGAGAGCAAATGCTGCATACGAATCACCGAAGACGTTTTGGAGTGTGCAATGCCGAGGCACCACATGGCGAGAGTTGGCGCGAAATAAGGCATTTCGGCCCGGCAACCAACGTGTCGCAGCTAGCACGTCGATCAACTTCGTGCGAGCAAAGCTGCAGTTTTGCAGGAAACCGGCTTCAAGCGGCGCCTTTACTCTCAAGCTGGGCCAGCGCCTTGAGGCGAGAAAGCCTGAGCGACCGCTGCCCGTTCTTTTGAAGCTTTCCGGCCGCTGCCCAGGCCGGCTCACCGGGGCCGTCGTAGATCAGTTCCGCCTCGGCCGATGAGACGATTTTCAACACGACCAGACGCGCGCAGGTCGCATACAGCGAAACGCTGTTGCCCCCTGTTATTTTGATCTGGACATCGCCGCGTGCATCATACGCATCATGATCGCGATGAGAGTTTGGATAGAGCGTTAGGCCGAGAGCTTCCGCCGCAACGACCTCTCCGATCGAACCGACCAAATGGCCGTCGGGTGTGAACTTGCGGCCGGGATAGGCCGCAGAAAGCTCTTCAACCGCTTTGTAGATGGCGGCCACCGGTTCAGGCAGTTTCACCTTCATCGTCCCCTCATATGCTCGCTCAGGCCCGATTGCGGGGCGGCCGGGATGACCACATCGCAAGATCGGGTACCATCGGCCTCATCGCTTGAAGCGGATGACGGATTCGCCCAGCTTTGCCAGCGAAGCGCGCAAATCCTCATCCTCGATCGCCGCTACGGTCCGGGCCAGCTTCGTCTCGTCCTCGCCGGTGAGCGCCCTGCCCGGCTGGCGTTTCGGCTTGCTGCCGTCATTCACCGGTTTTTGCGCGATCCGGATGCGCCCGATCGCAGAGAAACCGAGGAAGGCATTGACTCGATTGATGATTTCCCCGGTTTCGTGCTGCAGGACAAGTGCTGCCGTGCCTTCGCAGGCAATATGCAGGACCGCAGGCTCGAACGGGTCGTCATCGCCGCGGCGCCGCGGCCAGGCGATCTTTTCCGGCCGGGTGCTGCCGGCAAGCCGCCATCCGACGATTTCCTCCCAGGACTGGACAAGGCTCAGCGAAATCCCGGCCCGCTTGCGCAGCACAGGGTCGAGGATCTCGCCAGCGACATCGCTGACCGGGACGGGATTGCGATATGTGCCTTTCCCTGCCATGAGCCTTCCGATTGCGGATGATGCCGGACCCAACCGGCGAGCTATCTGATGTTACAGCCAAACAGCCGCCAGGACACACAGGCAATTTTCGCCGACCGCCTGCTTGCCTGGTATGACAAGCACCATCGCGACCTGCCATGGCGCACCACGCCAGCCGCGCGCGCCAGGGGCGCCAGCCCCGATCCGTACCGCGTCTGGCTCTCCGAGATCATGCTGCAGCAGACGACCGTCGAGGCGGTGAAGCCGTATTTCCGCAACTTCCTGACGCGTTGGCCTGACATAACGTCACTTGCCGCCGCGCAGACCGACGACATCATGAAGGCCTGGGCCGGCCTCGGCTACTATTCGCGCGCACGAAACCTGAAGAAATGCGCCGATCAGGTCGCCGGCGACCATGCTGGCCGCTTCCCCGACGACGAGGCCGGCCTGCGCGCGCTGCCGGGAATCGGCCAATACACCGCCGCTGCGATCGCAGCCATTGCCTTCGACCGACCCGCCGCGGTGGTCGACGGCAATGTCGAGCGCGTCATTGCCCGCCATGCGGCGATCGAAACGCCCCTGCCGGAGGCAAAGACCGAAATCCGCGCCGTCGTGGCGGAACGAACGCCCAGCGTCAGGCCGGGCGATTTCGCGCAGGCGATGATGGACCTCGGGGCCACGGTCTGCACGCCGAAGCGGCCAGCCTGCATGGTTTGCCCGGTGAACGATGATTGCCTGGCGCTGGCGGCCGGCGATCCCGAACTCTATCCGTTGCGCGCGCCCAAGGCCGATCGCCCGCAGCGGCGCGGAGCCGCCTTCGTCGCCGTGCGCCCCGACGGCTCGATCCTGGTGCGCAAGCGACCGGATTCAGGCCTGCTCGGCGGCATGACGGAGGTGCCGACCAGCGCCTGGACCGCGCGCGTCGATGGCGACACGACGCCGGCCGCGGCGCCGTTTGCCGCCGATTGGATACGCACCGGCAGCATCGCGCATGTCTTCACCCATTTCGCGCTCGACCTCGTCGTCTATCGCGCCGACGTGAGCGACACCGCCCCCCCGGCCGGCCATCGCTGGGTTGCGACGGCGGAAATCGACGGCGAGGCGTTTCCGACCGTCATCAAGAAGGCAATCGAAGCTGCCATACCCGGCGCGACCCGCCGTGCGCAACCGAAGGAACGACATGACTGAAATCCGCCACATCGTCTTCGACATCGGCAAGGTGCTGATCCACTACGATCCCGACCTTGCCTTCAACGAGCTCATTCCCGATGCGGCCGAGCGCAAATGGTTCTTCGACAATGTCTGCACCTCCGACTGGAATATCGAGCAGGATCGCGGCCGGACGTGGGAAGAGGCCGAGGCATTGCTGATCGCGCAGCACCCGGCGCATGAAGAGAACATCCGCAATTTCCGTCGGCACTGGCACAAGATGGTGCCGAACGCTTACGAAGACAGCGTCGCGATCATGCTGACGCTGATCGAGCATGGCCGCGACGTGACGATGCTCACCAATTTCGCAGCCGACACTTTTGTCGAGGCGCGCAAGCTCTTCCCGTTTCTGAACGTGCCGCGCGGCGTCACCGTCTCCGGCGAGATTGGCATGATCAAGCCCGACCGCAGGATCTACGAGGAGCACGCCAGGGCCTTCGCCCTGGAACCGTCGGCCACGCTTTTCATCGATGACAGCGCCAAGAATGTCGAAGGCGCCAAGGCCGCCGGCTGGCAGTCGGTGCTCTTCACCGGCGCGCCGACGCTAGCGCGCGATCTCGAAAGGCTTGGCGTGAACCGGTCGTGAGCGCTCGGAGGGGCGGCGTCTCGCCGCCCCTGACGCGCGAGATCCCGGGCCTGTCGAGGGGCACCCTCCCGCTCAGGCGCCGGCGCGCTCCATGCCGAGCCGAGCGATGCGGCGGAGCTCGTCGATCTGGGTGAGCCCGCCATTGCGCTCATAGTGCCAGAAGGTCCAGCCATTGCAGGCGTCGAGCCCCTGGACGCCGGCGCCGACGCGGTGGATGGAGCCGGCCAGCTCGCCGGCCAGCAGCGTGCCGTCCGCCCGCACCTTTGCCGACCAGCGCTTGCGTGCATCCCAGAGCGTCGTGCCGGCCGAGATCAGGCCGCTGTCGAGCAGGCTGACGAAAGCAACGCGCGGCTCGGCGCGCTTGCCGGTCATCGAGCCGAACTCGCTCTCATGCAGCGGCTCGACCGCGGCGATCCGCTCGCTGGCGGCATCGATGTAGCTCTGCTCTCGCTCGATGCCGACGAAATGTCGGCCAAGGCGTTTCGCCACCGCACCGGTCGTCCCCGAGCCGAAAAACGGATCGAGCACCACGTCGCCCGGCTTGGTCGAGGACATCAGGATGCGGGCGATCAATGCTTCCGGCTTCTGGGTCGGATGCACCTTGTTGCCGTTGCCGTCCTTCAGCCGCTCAGCACCGGTGCAGATCGGAAAGAGCCAGTCCGAGCGCATCTGCACGTCTTCATTGGCGGCCTTCAGCGCCTCATAGTTGAAGGTGTAGGATTTGGCCTTCTGGTCACGGCTCGCCCAGATCATGGTCTCATGCGCGTTCTGGAAGCGGCGGCCGCGGAAATTCGGCATCGGATTGGTCTTGCGCCACACGATGTCGTTCAGGATCCAGTAGCCGAGATCCTGCATCGAGGCGCCGACGCGAAAGATGTTGTGATAGGAGCCGATCACCCAGATCGTGCCGTTCGGCTTCAGCACCCGCTTGGCGGCCAGCAGCCAGGCGCGGGTAAAGGCGTCATAGGCCGCAAAGCTCTCGAACTGGTCCCATTCGTCGTCGACGGCATCGACCTTCGACTGGTCGGGACGGCGCAGATCGCCTTCAAGCTGGAGGTTGTAGGGCGGGTCGGCGAAGATCGCATCGACCGAGTGGTCGGGAAGCCAGTCGAGGGCAGCGACGCAATCGCCCTTGATGATGGTGTCGACCCATTCGGCCTGGACGGCAGCACGCGCACGGTCGTCGCGCAGATTGACGGCATACATCGGGTTACTCAAATACGCTGGACTGGGTTTACTCCCCGTTATGGTTATCGATCGGCGTAAAGAATGGGTTGAGAAGCACGCGGGGCGGTGCGAATTTTGTGCAGTCGCCCTTGGGTCAGTCGCACAGACCCTTGTTGCCGCTCCGCCGGCGATGGTGTAAGCCGCGCGCCTTTCACGCCTTTGACCGGCCGCTGACGCGGCCTCCCGGATCCTCCAATGAACTCTCCCGACCTCGTGATTTTCGACTGCGACGGCGTGCTCGTCGATTCAGAGATCATCGCCGCGCGCATCGAGGCCGACCTCCTCACCGAGGCCGGGTTTCCGATTTCGGCCGCGGAAATCGCAGAAAGCTACGCCGGGCTGACCTTTCGCGACATCCTGCTGCGGGTCGAGGAGAAAGCCAACATCCCCTTCCAGGCTTCGCTCATCAATCAGGCCGAAACGCTGGTCGACCGCAAGCTCGCCGCCGACGTGCGGGCAATCGAGGGAGCGCGCGAGGCCGTTGCCGCGATCACGGGCAAGCGGTGTGTATGTTCCAATTCAAGCTCTGAGCGCGTCGATGCGATGCTGACCAAGACCGGTCTCAAGCGCTTCTTCGAAGGCCGCGTGTTTTCCGCGCTCGACAAGGAGGTCGCCAAGCCGAAGCCGGCGCCGGATGTCTTCCTGCATGCAGCCAAAGTGATGGGCGTCGACCCGCAGCGCGCTTTCGTGATCGAGGACTCCGTCCACGGGATCCACGGCGCCAAACGCGCCGGCATGCGCGTGATCGGCTTCACCGGTGCTTCGCACACCTATCCCGGACATGCGGATGCGCTGACCGATGCCGGTGCTGAGACCGTCATCCGTCGCTGGGCCGATCTCAAGAATACGCTTGCTGCGCTGTCAGCTTGGTCGGCCGACGCCTGACCGGCTGATCAGTTCGTTTTCTTCGGCGGGCCTTCGTCGTAGCCGGCATAGACCTGCACGGTGCCGCCCTGCTCGGGCGTCGGGATCGACACGTTCGGGTCGTTGAACACGAACTGCGTGGCCCCTCCGCTCGCCGCCGCCACTTCGTATTTGTGCAGCTGGCTGTAGAGCACGTCGCTGCCGCGCACCACGACGATCCGGATCGGCATGGTGATCTTGCCCGACGCGCCTGCCGGACCCGGAATGATCCGGCCGGCCACCGCCACGTTGATCGTGGTGAGCCCGCCGCCGGCGGTGCAGCTACGGGTCACGTCGGAGATGGAAGCCTGGTAGGCAAGCTTGGAAGGATCGCCGTCGCCGCCCTTGGCATAGGTGTTGAAGAAGGCCGTTCCTTCACGCAGCGTAACCTGCGGGCAATAGGTCCGGAGCGAGGTTTCGGTGACTTTCGGAGGCTGCAGATCCTTGTCGGTGCTGCCGTCCAGCCCGACACCGAGGCTGTCGGCTCCGTCGCCCGATTGGCAGCCTGCGACGGCGAGCATAAAGCCCGCCGCAAGAATTCCGGCAAAAGGACGATGACGGATCAAACGCAACACCATTCGATTGGACTTCCCCCCGGAAGGTGAGCCGTCTATAGCAACCGCGCGGCAAAAATGCGACCGCCAGCCTGACGCATGTCTCCCCAAAGTATGCCGCGGTTTCGGGACAAGACATGCGCAAATAGGACGGGGTTTCCCCGCCGCCATCAAAACCTACGGCGCTTCGCGTGAATCCTGGTTCACGCAACGTGCCGCAGGCGCGACAGCAAGGATTTCGCGACGGAGATGCGCTACGTCAGCACACGGGGCGAAGCCCCGGTTCTCGGCTTCTGCGATGCCATGCTCACCGGGCTTGCCCGTGACGGCGGTCTCTATCTGCCGGAAAAATGGCCGCATTTCTCGTCCGCCGAGATCCGCGCCATGCGCGGCCTTTCCTATCCCGACCTCGTCGTTCGGCTGCTCACGCCCTTCCTCGGCGGCGAAATCCGCCAGGACGACCTCAGCCGCATCGTCCGCGATGCCTACGCGACCTTCCGCCACGCCGCCGTCTGCCCGCTCGTGCAGCTGGCGCCGAACGCCTTCGCGCTCGAGCTCTTTCATGGGCCGACGCTCGCCTTCAAGGACGTCGCCATGCAGCTTCTGGCGCGGCTGATGGACCATGTTCTGGCCGAGCGCGACGAGCGTGCGACGATCGTCGGAGCAACCTCCGGCGATACGGGGGGAGCTGCGATCGAAGCTTTTGCCGGGCGCGACCGCACCGATATCTTCATCCTGTTTCCGGAAGGCCGCGTATCGCCGGTGCAGCAGCGGCAGATGACCACGTCGGGCGCCGCCAATGTGCATGCGCTCGCCATGCAGGGAAATTTCGACGACTGCCAGGCGCTGGTGAAGGAACTCTTCAACGACCATGCCTTCCGGGACGCCATGTCGCTGTCCGGCGTGAACTCGATCAACTGGGGCCGGATCATGGCCCAGATCGTCTACTATTTTTCGTCGGCACTCTCGCTGGGAGCGCCCGATCGGCCCGTCTCCTTCGCCGTGCCGACCGGCAATTTCGGCGACATCCTGGCCGGCTACGCGGCAAAACGCATGGGCTTGCCGATCGAGCAGCTCATCATCGCCACCAATGACAACGACATCCTCGCGCGCACGCTGGCGACGGGCGAATACCGGACGCAGGCCGTCATCGCCACGACCTCGCCGTCCATGGACATCCAGATCTCGTCCAATTTCGAGCGACTGCTGTTCGAGGCGCATGGCCGCGACGCCGCCGCCGTGCGCGGGGCCATGCAGAGCCTGAAACAGTCCGGCGCGTTTTCGATCGTGCCCGCAGCGCTCGAGACGATCAGGGCCGAGTTTTCGGCCGGGCGTGCGACCATGGCAGAAGTCGACGCGACGATCCGAAATGTGCTCGAGGCGAGCGGCTACCTGCTCGACCCTCACACTGCCACCGCTGTTCATGTGGTTGAAAACCAAGGCAAAAGCCCGGCGCCGACGGTCATTCTCGCGACCGCGCATCCGGCAAAATTCCCGGCGGCGGTCGAAGCGGCCTCGGGCATGCAGCCCGCCCTGCCCGATTGGCTAGGCGATTTGATGGATAGGAAAGAAAGCTTTGCCGTGCTTCCATCCGAGGCGAAAATGGTGAAAGATTATGTCAGCCGTCATGCACGGGCGGCGCGTCAGGGAGTAAAGCCTATATGGGCGTTGAGGTAAGCCGTCTCTCGAACGGGCTCACGATTGCGACCGAAAACCTGCCAAGCATTGAGTCCGTTGCCCTCGGCGTCTGGGTAAAATCGGGATCGCGCAACGAGCGGGAAGAAGAGCACGGCATCGCCCACCTGCTCGAGCACATGGCCTTCAAGGGCACCGAGCGGCGCAACGCCTGGAAGATCGCTTCCGAAATCGAGAATGTCGGCGGCGAGATCAACGCGGCAACCAGCGTCGAGACGACTTCCTTCTACGCCCGGGTTCTTTCGCGCGACGTTCCCCTGGCAGTCGATATACTCTCCGACATCCTGACCGAATCCAAATTCGACCCTGACGAGCTCGAGCGCGAGCAGCATGTCATCCTGCAGGAGATCGGAGCCGCGCACGACACGCCCGACGACATCATCTTCGATCGCTTCACCGAGACTGCATTCAGGCACCAGCCGATCGGCCGCTCGATCCTCGGCACGCCGGAGACGGTGCGCTCGTTCGATTCGGGGCAATTGCGCGCTTTCATGGATCGCCAGTACGGCGCCGACCGGATGGTCGTGGTCGCCGCCGGCGATGTCGATCATGATGCCTTCGTGCGCGAGGTGGAGAAGCGGCTTGGCGCCTTCCGGCCGAAGGCCGAGAGCGCGCTGCCCAATTACGCCAACTATGTCGGCGGCGACTATCGCGAGGCGCGCGACCTGATGGATGCGCAGATCGTGCTCGGCTTCGAGGGCCGCGCCTACCATGTGCGCGACTTCTACGCCTCGCAGGTGCTCTCCATGATCCTCGGCGGCGGCATGTCCTCACGCCTGTTCCAGGAAATCCGGGAGAAGCGCGGCCTCTGCTATTCGATCTACGCGTTCCATTGGGGCTTTTCCGACACCGGCATTTTCGGCGTCCATGCCGCCACCGGCCAGAGCGACCTGGAGGAGCTCATTCCGGTGATCCTGTCGGAACTGCAGAAAACCGGCGAGGTGATCCTGCCGGAAGAACTCGACCGGGCCCGCGCGCAGTATCACGCGGGCCTCATCATGTCGGGCGAGAGCGCTGCGAGCCGCGCCTCGCAGATCGCACGGCAGATGCTGCTTTTCGGCCGCCCCATCGTCAAGGAGGAGCTGATCGAGCGCCTGGCGGCGCTGACGCTCGATCGGCTGACCGATCTCTCCTACAGGCTGTTCTCGACCAAGCCGACGGTCGCAGCCATCGGCCCGGTCGGCAGCCTCGCGACCTACGAGGCGATCCGCGCCGCGCTGCCGCGCATCGACCCCGCGCCGCGCAAGCTGGCGGTCTGACGCCCGACCCAAATGGCAATGTTCGCGCTGCCGTCGCTCCGCCGAGATCTCCCGGCGCTCCGCGGGGAGCGCGTCTACCTGCGCATGCCGGTCGTCAACGATTTCCGCGAATGGGCGGCGCTGCGGCACGAGAGCCGCCGCTTCCTGGAGCCCTGGGAGCCGCGCTGGACCGTCGACGAGCTCGAACGGGCGGCCTGGCGGCAACGGCTTCGCCGCTATCGCGACGACTACGTCGCGGGCACTGCCGTGCCCTTCTTCATCTTCACCAGCGAACCCGACCGGCTGGTGGGCGGGATCACCATCGGCAACATCCGGCAGGGCGTCTCCCAATGCGGCCAGATCGGCTACTGGATCGGCGAACGTCATGCCGGCCAGGGCTACATGCTCGAAGCGATACGCCTTGTCACCGGCTATGCCTTCCAGGCGCTCAGGTTGCACCGGATCGAGGCAGCCTGTATTCCCGACAATCAAAGGTCGATGCGCGTGCTTGAAAAAGCCGGATTCCAGAAGGAAGGACTGCTGCGGTCCTATCTGCGAATCAACGGCGCCTGGAAGGACCACTATCTCTACGCCCTGATCGCCGACGATCGGCCGGGCGACAGACGGGGCTGAGTTATTGGCAATCAGAGTTCGTGCGGGGACGTCGCGGGAGCATGATCGCGAAAAGTCTTATACTTTTCGGAGAAGATCATGCGGCCAAACAAGGGGTTAGAGCAGGATGAACGGCTGCCGTTCGGCTCTTCCTGCTTTAACGCGCGCATTGGCTTTTCTGGCCGTGCTTTTTGCGGCGCTCCCGGCCTTTGCCGTCGAGCCGATCAAGATATCGCGTGAGGATGTCGCGCTCGACCTGTCGCGCGCAGTCGAGATCTACAACAACCAGGGCGCCAACTTCCAGGTTTCCACCGCGCCTGGCGCCGACGGCATCGTTCGGCGCATCGAGGTGGAAGCGAACAGCGAGAGCTCGATCGGCGACTGGGCAGTGTTCGCGCTCGCCAACACCACCGACCAGCAGCTCGACCGGCTGATCGTCGCCCCGCACTTCCGCCTGGCGAGCTCCGGCATCTTCTGGCCCGATCTCGGCTCGAACCGCCTCGTCGCGATAACGCCATCGGAGGGTTTCGCGCTCGAACGCCAGGCAAGCCCCGACGCAGACGTTTTCCTGATCACGCTCAACCCGGGCTCGGTGGTCACCTTCGTGGCTGAACTTGCCGCGCCGCGGCTGCCGCAGGTCTATCTGTGGGAGCCGGAGGCATACAAGGACACGGTCAATTCTTACACGCTGTTCCGCGGCATCGTGATCGGCATCTCGGGCCTGCTTGCGCTCTTCCTCACCATCCTGTTCGTGGTGAAGGGCACCTCGATGTTTCCGGCAACTGCGGGCCTCGCCTGGGCCGTGCTTGCCTACATCTGCATCGACTTCGGTTTCTTGAACAAGGTCTTCGACATCTCGCCCGGCAGCGAGCAGATATGGCGAGCCGGAACCGAGGTGGCGCTGGCGGCCACGCTGGTGGTGTTCCTGTTCACCTATCTGAACCTCAACCGCTGGCACGGCCATTTCAGCTACGGCGTGCTCGCCTGGATGCTCGGGCTGGTGATGATCGCCGGCGTGGCGATCATCGATCCGTCCGTGGCGGCCGGCATTGCCAGGCTTTCCTTCGCGGCGACCGGGCTCGCCGGGCTCGGCCTCGTCATCTTCCTCGGCCTCCAGGGTTACGATCGCGCCATCATGCTGGTGCCGAGCTGGATCATGGTCATGGTCTGGCTCGCCGGCTCGTGGATGACGATCGCCGGCATGCTCGACAACGACATCGTGCAGCCGGCGCTTGGCGGCGGCCTCGTGCTGATCATCCTGCTGATCGGCTTCACGGTGATGCAGCACGCCTTTTCGGGCGGCGCCACGCAGGGCCTGTTCAGCGACCTCGAGCGGCAGGCGCTCGCCGTCACCGGCGCCGGCGACATCGTCTGGGATTGGGACGTGCTGCGCGACCGCGTCGTCACCCGGCCTGACGTCAGCCTGCAGATCGGCATGGCCGCCAATTCGCTCAGCGGCCCGGCGCGCAACTGGCTGCCGGTGCTGCACAATGACGATCGCGACACGTTCCGCACCGTTCTCGACATGGTGGTCGAGCACCGGCGCGGCCGCGTCTCGCAGAATTTCCGGCTGCGCGGGGCCGACGGTCACTACCACTGGTTCGCGCTGCGCGCCCGTCCCGTGGTCGGCTCCGACGGCGAGGTGATCCGCTGCGTCGGCACGCTCGTCGACGTGACCGAGCAGAAGAAAGCCGAGGAGCGGCTGCTGCACGACGCCGTGCACGACAATCTGACCGGGCTGCCGACGCGCGAGCTCTTCCTCAACCGGCTGGACGGCATGATCGCGATCGCCAAGGTCGAGGAGAATTTGAAGCCGACCGTATTCGTAGTCGACATCGACCGCTTCAAGAAGGTTAATGAGGGGCTCGGAATCTCGGCCGGCGACACGATCCTGCTCACCATCGCGCGCCGCCTGCACCGCCTGCTGAAACCCCGCGATTCACTCTCGCGCTTCCATGGCGACCAGTTCGCGCTGATGCTGCTTTCGGAGCAGGATCCGGCCCGCATCGCCGCAGTCGCCGACGCGGTCAAGCACGCGATCAGCGCGCCGATCACCTTTGCCAAGCGCGAGATCGTGCTCACCGCCTCGGTCGGGCTGGTCAGCTGGACCGAAGCGCAGCCGACGGCCGAGGACATGGTGAAGGACGCCGAGCTTGCCATGCACCAGGCAAAACGTTTCGGCGGCGACCGCATCGAGCCGTTCCGGCCCGCCTTCCGCTCGGTCGGCACGGATCGGCTGCAGCTCGAGTCCGATCTGCGGCGCGCGATCGAGCGCAAGGAATTCTCGCTGCACTACCAGCCGATCGTCCGGCTCGAGGACCGAAGCGTCGCCGGTTTCGAGGCGCTGCTGCGCTGGGATCATCCGCGCCGCGGCGCCATCCCGCCCTCCGATTTTATCCCGGTGGCCGAAAGCTGCGAGCTGATCGTCCAGCTTGGCCTCTTCGCCATGCAGAAGGCGGCAGACGACCTGGCGCAATGGCAGAGCCAGGTCGGCGACCTGCCGCTTTCGGTGTCGGTCAATTTGTCGAGCCGGCAGCTCATCCGGCGGGACCTGGTCAGCGACGTGCGCTCGGTGATCGCGCGCGCGGGCTTGAAACCGCGCTGCTTCCGGCTGGAGCTGACGGAATCGCTGGTCATGGACAATCCGGAGCAGTCGGCGCATGTGCTCAACAAGCTGAAGCAGCTCGGCATCGGGCTGTCGCTCGACGATTTCGGCACGGGCTACTCGTCGCTTGCCTACCTGACGCGCTTCCCCTTCGACACGATCAAGATCGACAAGAGTTTTGTCGACGATTCGAGCCCGAAGCGCGACGTGCTGCTCAAATCCATGGTGAACATGGCGCACGAGCTCGGCCTGTCGGTGGTCGTGGAAGGCATCTCGGACGAAAGCGACGCCTTGCAGCTCAGGCAGATCGGTTGCGAATATGTGCAGAGCTACATGTTCGGAACGCCGGTTCCGGCAGAGTCGGTGATCAAGCTGCTGAAGGAGCAGTTCCCCGCGGCGTCGGCTTAAGGAGGGTGCGCGTCCCCGCGCACCACGGGCGCGCCTGCGCGCCCAGGGTGGCGAGACGTTGCCCCTTCTAGAGCGTTTCACGTTTTGATAGAAGCATAGCCGGCGTTTGCGAAGTAGTTGCTGCATTCACCGGGTTCGATGGTGGCGACGAGACTGCCGATATGCCGCCAGGTGTCCTCGACGGTGCGC